>NPID01004998.1_pt1 | contig 36539 bp, 28 predicted proteins | sample 8637491 | NCBI WGS metagenome assembly NPID01 (sample SAMN07420843, study PRJNA396082) | bioreactor metagenome | isolation source: sample BA6 brine-fed electro-methanogenic bioreactor BA | place: Japan: Kochi | collected 2016-06-14 | reverse complement strand
TCCATATCGGTATCGGTGTCGCGGTAAACATCGATCTCATACCCGGTGAGTTTTCCGGCCAGGCGGATGTTGTAACCTCCTTTACCGATCGCCAGCGAGACCTGGTCCGGTTTCATATACACTTCTGCACGCTTGGTCTCCTCATCGATCTTAATGGAGGAGATCTTGGCAGGGCTGAGGGCCCTGGTAATAAAGAGGGTAGGGTTGGTGGTGAAATTGATCACGTCGATGTTCTCATTTTTCAGCTCCCGCACGATACCATGGATCCTGGATCCTTTCATTCCCACACAGGCCCCCACGGGGTCGATGCGGTCATCATATGATTCTACGGCGATCTTCGCCCTTTCCCCGGGCACGCGTACAATATTTTTAATGGTGATCAGTCCGTCATATACTTCCGGAACTTCCGATTCGAACAATCGTTCCAGGAACACCGGTGATGTCCTTGAAAGGATGATGGCCGGGCTGCTGTTTTTCATTTCCACCCTGGAAACAACTGCCCTGATCGTATCGCCCTTGCGGTAAAAATCCGAGGGGATCTGCTCCGATTTCGGAAGGGTCAGTTCGATATATTCATCATCAAGCACCAGAACCTCTTTTTTCCACACCTGGTAAACTTCACCGGTAATGATCTGGCCGATCTTTTCACGGTATTTCTGATACACATTGTCTTTTTCGTATTCCTGGATCTTGGAAATAAGATTCTGCCGTATCGTGAGGATCTCCCTCCGGCCAAAATCCATGAGCTTAAGTTCTTCAGAAACTTCCTCACCCACTTCAAAGTCGGGTTCGATCTTGATGGCTTCTGAAAGCTCGATCTGGGTGTTGTCGTCTTCCACGGCACCATCCTCGACGATCTCGCGGTTCCGCCAGATCTCAAGGTCTCCCTTGTCAATATTTACAATGATGTCGAAGTTATCGTCCGAACCATATTTCTTTTCCAGCATATGACGGAAGATGTCCTCGATGATGACCATGAGCATCTCCCTGTCGATGTTTTTGAATTCCTTGAATTCCGCAAAGGTTTCTACCAGATTTATACCTTCCATTGTTCTTCAATTTTCACCGGCTATTTTTTGAATTGAACCGCCGGTTTGGTTTCTTTAATATCGCTGAAGTTCAGCCGCATTTCGGGCCCTTCCTGCGATGGTTTACTTTTATGTTTCCGGATGAGTTTTTTTATGGTGATTCCCTCATCATCCACCTTTTCGAGCATCGCTTCGAATTTGCTGCCTTCTTCCAGTTCGATCTTCACGGCACGTCCGCAGTATTTCTTATACTGGCGGATCTGTTTGAAAGGCTGGTCGAGGCCGGCCGAAGACACCATCAGATCAAAATCCTCTTCGTCCCTGTTCAGCTTTTCTTCCAGGGCACGGCTCAATGCAACACAATCGTCAACACGGACTTCCGTATCGCTGTCGATGAACACCATGATGCGGTTCCCTGCTTTCACGCTGAGCTCGACAATAAATTTGTCGGAACCTTTAAGTTCCTGCTCTGTAAGCTTTTGGACTTGTTTTTCCTTGATCATTTTGTTCCAATAAAAGAGGGGACCCTGGTCCCCTCAAAATGCCTTCCGCTTGTTTGTTGTCCGACCAGGGCTCGAACCTGGACTCTTCTGATCCAGAGTCAGACGTGTTGCCAGTTACACCATCGGACAATCGGGCACGCATTACTGCGTGTGTTTAATTTCGTTAATTAAAACGGGTGCAAAGGTACAAATATTTATATAAACAGCAAAACAAAAGGGTGAATTTGCCATGCGATACGTTAAAAAACGCTAATTTGAAGGCTTCCGGGCTCCCAATATGGACAAAATGCCTATTTTCGCTTCGCATTTACTCGCAAACAAAGCATCCATGGAAAACTACACCAAAGTGAACCGCCTGCTTGGCTGGCTGGTTTTTTTAATTGCGACCATCGTATATTTCCTGACCCTCGAACCAACCGCCAGCTGGTGGGACTGTGGAGAGTATATCGCCACTGCCTATAAGTTGCAGGTAGGGCATCCCCCGGGAGCACCGCTCTTCCAGATGATCGGAAGGTTCTTTTCCCTCTTTGCCTTCGGCGATACAGCCAATGTGGCCATGATGGTAAATGCAATGTCGGCCCTGAGCAGCAGCTTTACCATATTATTCCTCTTCTGGACCATCACCATGCTCGCCCGCAAACTGGTTGTTCGTGGTGGTGAAATCACCAAAGCCAATATGGTTGCCATTTTCGGAAGCGGGCTGGTTGGAGCACTGGCCTTCACTTTTTCCGATTCATTCTGGTTCTCTGCCGTGGAAGGCGAGGTGTATGCCATGTCGTCATTCTTTACCGCCATTACCTTCTGGGCGATCCTCCGCTGGGAACGCGTGGCGGAAGAAAAACATGCCGACCGCTGGATCATTTTCATTGCTTTCCTGATCGGCCTGTCGATCGGGGTACATATGCTCAACCTGCTGGCCATACCAGCCATTGCTTTTGTTTATTACTTTAAGAAATACAAGGCTTCCCTGAAGGGCGTGCTGATCACCTTCATCGTTTCCATGATCCTGCTCAGCATTATCATGTATGTGATCATTCCGGGAATTGTGAGCCTTTCCACGGCATTCGAACTCTTCTTCGTAAACAGTCTCGGAATGCCCTTTAACTCCGGAACCATCATCTATTTCTTCCTCCTCATTAGTCTTATTGTCGTTGGCTTATGGCTTACCCGGAAGTTCGGGCGCGTTACCCTGAATACGGCCATCCTGAGCTTTGTCTTTATCCTGATCGGCTATTCTTCCTTTTTTATGCTGATCATCCGTTCCAATGAAGATCCCCCGATCAACGAGAACAAACCCGATGACGCCATCTCCCTGCTTTCCTACCTGAACCGGGAGCAATACGGAAGCTGGCCCAAATTCTACGGGCAGTATTATACCGCCCCCGCAGTGGAATACGACGATGGAAAACCATTGTATATCAAGGACAGAGAAGCAGGCCGCTACATTATCACCGACCAGCGTGTCGGGACCATTCCCGTGTACGACAAGCGTTTCATGACCATTTTTCCCAGGATGTGGAGTGCCCAGAAACCGGAACACAAACGGATGTACGAAAACTATGTCGACAATGCCAGCGTGATCACGGTGAACGGCGAGAGGCGTACAAAACCATCATTTATCGATAATCTCGATTTCTTCTTCAACTACCAGCTCGGGCATATGTATATGCGCTATTTCATGTGGAATTTTGCCGGGCGGCAAGACAATATCGAAGCCCAGCCGGGACCTGAGAACGGGAACTGGATCAGCGGGATCAATTTTATTGATGCCTGGCGGCTGGGTCCGCAGAGCGACCTCCCGGCGAGCATGGAGAACCCGGCCAGGAATAAGTTCTATTTCCTGCCATTCCTCCTGGGCCTGGCGGGATTCTTCTTCCAGTTGAACCGGAGTAAGAAAGATACGCTGGTGGTGGCCCTGTTGTTTTTCATGACCGGGATCGCCATCGTGCTATACCTCAACCAATACCCCTTTCAGCCCCGCGAACGCGATTACGCCTACGCGGGATCCTTCTACGCCTATGCCATCTGGATCGGTCTGGGCGTGATGGGCCTGTACGAAGGACTTAAGAAACTGGTCGGCGATAATTACCTTACCTCGGCGGCCGTTGGTGGTATTTGCCTGCTGCTGGTTCCCGGGATCATGGCTCAGCAGGGCTGGGACGATCACGATCGTTCCGGGAAGTATTCTGCACGGGATTTCGGGATGAACTACCTGGCTTCCTGCGATAAGGATGCCATCCTGATCACCAATGGCGATAACGACACTTTCCCCTTATGGTATGTGCAGGAAGTGGAAGATTTTCGCACCGATATCCGCGTGGTGAACTACATGCTTTCGTCCGGCTACTGGTATGTGCACCAGCTGGGCAGGAAAGTATATGATTCCGAGCCCCTTCCCCTCACGCTCACCCACGACCAGTACGAGAAGGGCAGAAACCAGTATATCCCCTATTTCCAGGAAGCTCCGCTTTCGCGCATGTTCAGCGATAAGGGGCACCTGGAGGTGAAGACCTTTATCGACCTGATCGCCAGCGATGACCCACGCACACAGGTGCCGCTAACAACCGGCGAAAGCATTAATATCATGCCTACCAAGAAGCTTCGCCTGACCGTGGATTCAGCCAAATGCGTTCAGAATGGCATTGTGCCCCCCGAAATGGCGCACCTTATCGTTCCCTATATCGAATGGGAGATCAAGCAGAATGCCCTGTACAAGAATGATCTTATGCTGCTCGACTTCCTGGCGACCAACAACTGGGAACGCCCGCTCTATATGGCAAATCCCAATTCGCTCTCCAAGGTATTTGATGTGGGCGAGTACTGCCATATGGAAGGAAATGTGTTCAAGTTCATGCCCGTGAAGGCCAAAGAATATATTCCCGGCCTGGGAGGGGTAAATCCTGATCGTTCCTACGATATTATCATGAACGATTTCAGGTGGGGAAACCTGAACGATCCCGCTGTGGTGATCGACCGCGAGAGCTATCGTCATGCCCGCATCCTGAAACAGACTTTCCTGCGGGTGGCCCAGTCCCTGATGACTGCAGGCGAAGCTGAAAAAGCCGTCGATATCATGGATACCTGCCTGTATTATTTTCCGGCCGATAAGATCCATTACGACATCATTATGATGCCCTATGTGGAGATCTATTACGAAGCCGGTGCCAGTGAGAAGGCCAATGCAGAAGCCAGGAAACTTGCCGAAGTTTGCGATGAGGAACTGGCCTATTATCTTTCCCTGGATCCGGAATTTGCCGACCGGTATTACGGGCAGGAAATGCAGCAGGACATCGCCGTATTGAGGCGGCTTGCCGAAGTTACCCTTGAAAACGGACAGGAAGAACTCTCGGAAGAGATCGAAGCCATGCTGATGCTGCACCTGCAGATCTTGCAGTGATCCAATGTATTCGGGAATACTCCCCGGGATTTAGGCGGGTTTTTTCCTGTAAATGTAGATCAGTGTTCCTACTCCGATCAGGACAAAGGGAATGCTCAGCCACTGCCCCATATTCAGTGTCATATTTGTTTCGAAGGCCACCTGGGGTTCCTTCAGATATTCAATGAGGAAACGGAAAGTGAATACCAGGATCATGAACATGGCAAACAGGAAGCCCGGCCGGGGATGTCCCTGCTGTCTTTCATAAACATACCACAGGAACAAAAATATCAGCAAATAAGCCAGGGCTTCATAGATCTGTGTGGGGTGCTTGGGCAGGAGGCTGGGGTCGGTACTGACAAATTTGAATGCCCAGGGCAGGCTGGTTTCCACCCCGTAGATCTCCGAATTCATCAGGTTTCCCGTACGTATAAAGGCTCCTGCCAGGGCCACGACGATCGCGATACGGTCGAAAACCCAGATAAAAGGCCGTTTGTTCCTTCGGGAGTACATGATCAGGGCAATGATAATGGCAATGCCGGCCCCGTGGCTCGCCAATCCTCCCTTCCATATCATTAATATTTGAACTGGATCCCTGAAATACTCCATGGGCTCATAAAAAAGCACATGGCCCAGCCTTGCCCCGATGATCGTTGCCACGATCATATAGGTAGCCAGCTGGTCCAGTTTCTTAACAGGAATGCCTTCTTTTTTAAACACCCGCATCAGGATGAGGTAGCCGAATACAAAGCCGAGGGCAAATAACAAGCCGTACCAGCGTGGCGCCAGGATACCGATACCGGGGATATCAATTTCGAAGAGGACCGGGTTAGGATCCCATACAATATAATTGAGGATCATGCTGAATAATTATTTATTACAAAGATATGTGAATTAGCTTTGGTTTTTACTGATTGAAATAAGTCGTTCCAGGTTTCTTTCCAGAGCCTCATTATCAGGCCTTTGGGATAAGCCACTGTAATTTCTTGCTGCCGCGATGGCTTTTTCAATATCCAGGTCATTCTGGGCAATGGCGTAACAATGCCTTTTATCCATGTGGTATCTGGCCAGGTATTCCTGTTCGGTTTGCCCGGGAGTGGGTACCAGCACAGCCCTGCTTCCAAGCACGGCCAGGTCCATTATGCTGCTGTAGCCCGGGCGGCAGATCACCAGCTGGGAGGATTGCAGTACCTCCTGCATTTCATCTTTGCCCAGGTGGGGATAAACAGCGATATTTCCCTGCCGGATCAGTTGCTTACCCAGTTCCGGTTTTCCCGACAAGAGGATGCCCTTTAGCGGCAAAGCCTGGAGTTGTTCGAGGACTTTTTTTTCGAAAATGCTGCGCTGGGGCTCCGGCCCGCTCACGATCACCAACAGCTCATATTTCGTGTCCCTTTTTCCGCCCCCGGGGGAAAAACGGGAAAGCGGACCGAGATAATGGACCGGTACAGGCAGCCGGGCATCATGCGAAAGTTCCCCGGCCAGACCTTCATCTTCAACATCGGGGACCCAGCATTCGGTATATTTCCGGATGTATTTCGCGTGAAAGGCTGACAGCATTTTCCCCGCCCGGGAAAAGCCATTTGGAGGCATAATATTTAACTGATGAGTCATGTAAATGCACGGAACCCTTCCTGACCACATGCCAAAACGGTTGTCGGAGATGACGGCATCAATATTGTATTTGTCTATCAGTGCGTCCAGCAAACGGTGTTCTGCCTTGATACTTTTCAGGATGGCGGGTGTTTGCCGAAACATGCTCATTGCCATACTTCCCTTTTCCGGGTACCGGATGCCATAGCCCGGAACCTCGATGAATTCCACCAATGGGCAGGCTTCCCTGAGCAATGACAACGGCCGGCCTCCTGCGCCTACAATAACCTCAGCACCAAGTTTCTGCAAGCCCTCAATGATCGGGATGCAACGCGTGGCATGGCCGATGCCCCAGTCGAGGGGAGAAACCAGGATCCTGGGCTTTTCAGACATTTTTTTGAGAATTATTGGGTTTATAAGGGTGACATTTTCCTTAAAATGATATTAATATAATAGGGACGAACACCGCCTGGTAACAAATGTAATAAATAAATGCACGCTTTATGGTGGAGAATGATGAACTGCTGAAGCACCTCATCGGGGTGAGCCTGATCCCGGGGATCGGTCATATGAATGCCAAGAAACTGATCGCATGGGTAGAAGATCCGGCGATCATTTTTAAGGAATCTCCGGGTGAATTGGCGAGAATACCCGGTTTTTCAAAGTTGATGAGCGGAAAAGGATTTAATCGCAAGGAGATCCTCGAACGGGCGGAAAAGGAAGTGGCCTTTATCCGCAACAGCCATATCGATCCTATCTATTATTATGATGAGGATTACCCGGAACGGCTGAAACACTGCGCCGACAGTCCGCTTATGCTGTACTACAAAGGCATTGAAGGATTATGGGAAAAACGTTTCCTTTCAATAGTGGGTACACGTCAGGCTACGGCCTACGGAAAAAGGATCTGCGAAGAGATCGTTCAGGGATTCAGCGATGAGTCTATGGTGATCTGCAGTGGGATGGCTTATGGGATCGACAGTTGTGCGCACCGGGCAGCCCTCTCGGCCGGATTGCCCACCATCGGTGTGGTCGGGCACGGCCTCGACCGCATTTACCCGCATGAGAACAGGAACATGGCCAGGCGCATGGTGGAGCAGGGAGGCCTGCTCACAGAGTTCCTCAGCGGCAACAAACCCGATCGCGAAAACTTCCCGAAAAGAAACCGGATCATTGCCGGCTTGTCGGATGCAGTCCTGGTGGTGGAAAGCGCCACAAAAGGAGGGGCAGTGATCACGGCCGAGATCGCAAATTCCTACAACCGCGATGTTTTTGCTGTTCCCGGCAGGGTTCATGATGCCTTTTCCGATGGCTGTCATCTTCTCATCAGGAGGAACATTGCCGCCCTGGCGCGATCGGCCGGGGATATCCGCTACTCCATGGGGTGGGAATCGGCACCCGTGGCCCGCCGGAACATGAAAGAACTGCTGAAGCAATATCCCCCCGGGGAACAGAAAATACTGGAGGTGATCATGGAAAAGGGCAAGGCATCCATCGACGAGATCATTCTGATCTCCGGCCTGGGAGCCTCCAATGCGGCTTCCGTTCTCTTAAAACNNATCCGGGCTCCCGGGAAAGATGTACGAACTGCGGAGATGATTTCAGCGAATGCTTACCTTTGCAAACAACTGGATCAACACGCTTAAGAAGTATTTCATTGGAAGGCATTCTCATACGATCGACCGGCAGCTGGTATTCCGTTCTTAGCCCTGATGGCTCAGTAACCGAATGCAAACTCAAGGGTAAATTCAAGACCAAAGGCATACGAACAACCAATCCCCTTGCCGTGGGCGATCATGTTGAGTTCCATGTGCTGCAGGAAGAAAACGCCGGATTGATCACCACCATCCGGCCACGGAAAAACTATATCATCCGCAAGGCGACCAAGCTTTCGAAAGAATCCCATATCCTGGCGGCCAATCTCGACCAGGCGGTACTGATCGCCACTCTTGCCGAACCCAGAACATCAACGGGCTTTATCGACCGCTTCCTCATCACCGCCGAAGCATACCATATCCCGGCATCCATCGTTTTCAATAAGACCGACCTTTATCAGGGGGCCCGGATGGAAGAACTGGAAAAGCTGCGCATGGTGTATGAAAAGGCAGGGTATCCCTGCCTGGCGGTGTCGGCGAAAACCGGCGAACGGACGGAAGATTTCAAAACCCTCCTCAGGGGGAAGGTCAGTCTGCTGGCCGGCCATTCAGGGGTGGGCAAATCCGCCCTGATCAATGGCATTGAGCCGGAGCTCAACCTGAAAACCGGTGAGATTTCGCAGGTGCACCGCAAGGGGATGCATACCACGACATTTGCCCATATGCATCCGCTCTCCTTTGGTGGGTATATCATTGATACCCCCGGGATCAAGGAATTCGGCCTGTACGAACTGGATAAGAACACCCTGGCCGAGCGTTACCCGGAAATGAGGGCCCTGATGCCGGGATGCCGCTATACCAATTGTACCCATGTACACGAACCGGGATGTGCCGTGAAACAAGCGTATGAGAAAGGTGAACTTGCGCCCAGCCGATATGAAGGCTATCTTCGCATCATGGCCGGTGAAGCTTAAAAAAGAACATTATGATCGCATCAGAATTATTAAGTGATATTGTCGTGCCCCTGAAAACCTCCGATACGGTGGAAACCGCCATCTCCATGATGGACGAGTTCAAGGTGTCGCACCTCCCGATCGTGAACAATACGTCCTACCTGGGGCTGGTCTCGGATGTGGATCTTGAGTCGGGGATGGACGACCTGGATACCCCTGTCGGGAATATCAAACTCAGCCTGTCGCGCCCCATGATCTCCGGAAACCAGCATGTTTACGATGTTATCCGCATGATGAGCGAACATCATCTCAGCCTGCTCCCGGTGGTCGACCAGGAAGAGAATTACCTGGGTTCGGTCAGCCTGGAAAGCCTCAAGGATAAACTGGCCGGACTGGCTTCCGTGCAGCAACCCGGTGCGATCATCGTGCTGGAAATGAGCCAGAACGACTACATCCTGTCTGAGATCGCCCAGATCATCGAATCCAATGATGCCCGGGTGCTCAGCATGTACCTGCACAGCAAGATCGATTCCACGAACATGGAAGTGATCCTGAAGATCAACAAACAGGACCTGTCGGGAATTGTGAATACCTTTAACCGTTACAACTACACGATCAAAGCTTCTTACGGGGAAGAGGAAGACCCGGATGACCTGAAAGACCGCTATGACTCGCTCATGAATTACCTCAATGTTTAATGGCTGACAGGGTGGGGAGTCCGTATTCATATCGCTCGCTCGGAACTTGCCTGGTATTCCTGCTTTTGCTGCTTTTAGGCGGAGGGAAACTCTCGGGGCAGGACCGCATCGTGGTGGGCGATATCCGTTTTGAAGGAAACAAGATCACCCGCGAACGCATTATCTACAGGGAGTTAATGTTTCGTTCAGGCGATACGATCATGCATCAGGAATTGGACCGGCTGCTGGAGAAGAGCTGCGAAAACCTGCTCAATACGTCCCTTTTTAATTTTGTGACCTTCGAAAAAAACCTTGTCGGGGATAAGCCTGCAGTGGCCGATATCATCTTCCGGTTCACGGAACGATGGTATATCTGGCCCTGGCCTATCATTGAGTTCGCCGACAGGAACTTCAATACCTGGTGGAAGGAGAACCGCGACCTTTCCCGCATGAGCTATGGCCTGGTGCTGAAATGGAATAATTTCCGGGGGCGGAAAGAATTGCTGCAGTTCACGGCAAGGTTCGGATACAATGAGCAATTCGGCTTCGACTATACCATCCCGCTGCTGAACCGGAAGGAAACACTGGGTCTCGGACTGGGGCTGAATTACAACAGGACGAAAGAAGTCCCCGTTGCCAATGTTCAGGATCAACTGCAGTATTATAAGAACGATGATGAATATGTATTCAGGGGATGGTCATCATTCCTGAGCCTGATCTATCGCAGGGAGATCTACAATACACATACCCTCCGCCTCGAGTACGAATTCCGAAATTATACCGACAGCCTCCTGGAAATTAATCCTTCTTTCAATCCGCTGGGATTGAGCACTTACCAGTACCTTTCGCTGGTATATCAGTTCAAGAATGATCACCGCGACTATAAACCCTATCCTCTCAGGGGGCATTATTTCGACCTGGAAATTGCCAAAAGGGGGCTGGGGCTTCTCGACAATGGAGGTCTCGATGCCTTTTATATCTCCGCCACTTTCAGGCGTTATTTTCAGTTGGGCGGGCGCTGGTATTTTGCCAGCGGGCTGAATTCACGTTTTTCCAATGAAACGGAATTGCCCTTTCACCTGCAGAGGGCGATCGGCTACGGGCGTGATATCGTACGGGGATATGGATACTATGTTGTGAACGGCAGCAATTTCGGGATCTTTAAGAATAACCTGAAATTTGCCCTGCTGTCTCCCCGGGAGCTTGAACTGGGCTTTTTGCGTTCCGAAAAGTTCAACAAGCTTTTTTATGCCTTCTACCTGAACGCTTTTGTCGATATGGGCTTCGCCGATAATCCATACCCCGATCCCGCCCAGGATAACAAGCTGGAGAACAGCCTGCTGATCGGTTATGGGCTTGGACTGGATTTCGTGACCTATTACGACCTCGTTTTCCGCTTTGAATATTCCTTTAACCGGATGGGGGAGCACGGGTTTTACCTGCATTTCATGGCACCGATCTAGACCGCCCGGGACATGCCTTTGGGGCAATATTTAAGTTTTTGAGCCTTAACTTAATATGCCCGCATGAAGAGGCATTTTCGTATTTGTTAATTATTGTTAAGCCAGTGTAACCTAATTCCTGTATTTTTGTAAACTTGCATCGATTTAAGAATTATCAGGAACCCGGGCTATGAAGCTTGCTTTGTTTGGAAAGACCATCAGGGAAGAAAATGAATCCTACCTTGTTCAGCTTGTTGAAAAACTTGAGGACTGCGATTGTGAGCTACTCGTGTATGAGCCCTTTCTGAAGAGTATTCGTACGATCAGGGACTTCAACATAGAAGTAACCCCTTTCAGCAGCCATGAAGAACTGGCGGGCAATGCCGATATGGTGTTTTCTATCGGGGGCGATGGCACCCTGCTGGATACCGTCACCCTGGTAAGGGATTCCGGCATACCCGTACTGGGGATCAACCTGGGCAGGCTGGGCTTTCTGTCAAGCATCAGCAGGGATAACATCATCCCTGCGGTTGAAAAGGTCTTGTCGGGGGATTATACCCTCGACCGCCGTACCCTGCTGAAACTGGAAAAAAAAGGTAAAAAGTTCTGCGATTTCAATTATGCCCTGAACGATCTTACCGTGAACCGGAAGGACTCCACCGCCCTCATCGTGATACACGTGTATGTGGATGATATCTTCCTGAATTCATACTGGGCCGATGGTCTTATCGTTTCCACACCGACAGGTTCTACAGCCTATTCACTGAGCAGCGGAGGACCGATCGTGGCACCCGGATCGGAAAATTTCCTGATCACACCCATCGCCCCGCATAACCTCACCATCAGGCCCATCGTGATCTCCGACAAAAGCGAGATCAGGATCAGGCTGGATGGCCGGGATGAGAACTTCCTGCTCAGCATGGATTCAAAGACCCATGTGATCGGTAAAGAAGATGAGATCCGGATCCGGAAGTCTGACTTTTTGTTCAACCTGGTGAAGATCGAAGACAGTGATTTTTACACCACGATCCGCAATAAACTGAAATGGGGGCTGGACGCCAGAAATTAAATGCCGAATAGTATAAGAAAACAGGAGAATTTACGTTTGGGGAACTATATGAAAAAGATAGCTTTGATCATGCTGCTGGGCCTGTCCTCATCAGGACTTTTTGCCCAGAGGACCATGGAAGTAGGTCTTTTTGGCGGTGGTTCCTACTACATCGGCGATATCAACCCTTCCATGCACTTTGCCATGACCAAACCCGCTTATGGGGCTGTGGTACGGCTGAACCTGAATTCGCGCTGGGCCGTCCGTCTTGGTGGATACCGGGGTGAAGTGACCGGGGATGATAATACGGCGAAAGTTGTTTCCGGCAGGGAATTGTCGTTTGAATCGAACATTACCGATATTTCCGGAGTGGTGGAGTTCAACTTCTTCAATTACGTCACCGGAAGTACCCGAAACGTACTGACCCCCTACATCTTTGGCGGGATCGGCGTATTCTTCTTCGAACCCAAAGCCAATGGCGCATCACTCCGTGAACTGGGAACGGAAGGACAAAATATCGGCTTTGATGGGAGAAGCCCTTACGAAACCATGCAGATCGCATTTCCATTCGGGCTCGGGTTTAAGTACAGCCTGAACAAACGCCTTGGACTGGCTTTTGAATGGGGCCTGAGAAAAACCCTCACCGATTATCTCGACGATATCAGTAAAACCTATTACCTCGACGGAGAAAGCATCAATCCCGGCGATGAGGCCGGAATGGCCTCCGACCCGACACGAAGCCATGAAGCCTACGAAGCCCGCGGAAATGCAAGCAATAACGATTGGTATGCGATCTTCGGGCTGAGCATTACCTATAAATTCAACCTGGGAAGGGACCGCGGGTGCAGCGATTTTGGCACACGCCTGAAATACTAAGATGGAAAAAGAACTGATGGAACTGAAAAGCAGGATCGACACGGAGCGCTTGCCCCGCCATGTTGCCATTATCATGGATGGTAACGGACGATGGGCAAAGCAGCGTGGCAAGGCCCGAACTTTCGGCCATCAGAACGGGGTGCGCTCCGTTCGGGAAACTACCGAGGCTGCCGCCGAACTGGGGATTTCATATCTTACCCTCTATGCTTTTTCCACAGAGAACTGGAAACGCCCCAAGCTGGAAACCGATGCCCTGATGACTCTCCTGCTGCAAACCATTCACAAGGAAACCAAAACCCTGAACAAGAATAATGTGCGCCTGCAGACCATCGGCGACACCGACAGCCTTCCCCCCCGGACAAGAAAACAACTGGAAAAGGCCATCGAAAGCACTTCCGGCAATGACCGCATGACCCTGGTTCTTGCACTATCATACAGCTCGCGTTGGGAACTGGTAAATGCCATGCAGAAAATGGGCCGCGAAATCGAATCCAATGCCTTGCAGGCAAATAATATTGATCAGGATTGCCTGAAAAAATACCTGGAAACCTCAGATATGCCTGACCCCGAGTTGCTTATCAGGACATCCGGAGAGTTTCGCATCAGTAATTTCCTGCTCTGGCAAATCGCCTATGCGGAATTATATTTCACCGATAAACTCTGGCCCGATTTTAGGAAAGAAGACCTCTACGAAGCACTCATCGATTTTCAATCGCGGGAAAGAAGATTCGGAAAGATCAGTGAACAAATAAAAGCAGACTAAGCAGGAATGAAGCATACCCAAATACTTAAAACCTTATCGATAAAGCTGTTTCTACAACTGCTGGCCATCACCTTTATGCTGCTGCTTCTGACCCCGGCAACGGCCTTTTCCCAGGTCCAGCTGGGAGATGATCTGAAACTGATCGATTATTCAAAACCCAAGAAATATGAGATTGGCGGCATTACCGTATCCGGGATAGAATACCTGGATGAGAACGTGCTAATCATGCTATCAGGGCTGAAGATCGGTTCGCGGGTGGATGTGCCCGGCGAAGATATTACCAATGCCATTAAGAAACTTTGGGAACAGGGCCTTTTCGAAGATGTCCGCATTACAGCCACCAGGATACAGGGCGATGTGATCTTCCTCGACATTTACCTCCTGGAAAGGCCGCGCCTGACCAAATACGCCTTTAAGGGGATCCGTAAATCGGAAGCTGATAATATCCGCGACGAAATGCACCTGACCAGGGGAGATGTGGTTACCGATAACCTCCTGATGCGGATCGACAATATCATTACAGGCTATTTCAGTGGAAAAGGATTCCTCGATGTGGAGGTGGATATCGTGCAGATCCCGGATACCATGCGTGACAATAATGTGATCCTGGAGATCAACGTGGATAAAAACGAGCGCGTTAAGATCTATAGCATTAACATTCACGGCAATGAGAACATCCCAACGCAAAAACTGAAATCAAGCCTGAAAGAAACCAAAGAAAAAGGCCTTTTCAGGCCACTTTACGGAGTAGAAAAACTTTTTGTTGACGTGGTATGGGACGCCCTCAGGCTAAAATTCCCGGAGATGATCGAGGATTTCCAGTCTTACGTGAATGATAACATCCGCATCAGGATCTTTAAATCCTCGAAGTATATTGAAGACCTTTACGAAGAAGATAAGCGGAAACTGATCGCCAAATACAATGCCATAGGATTTCGCGATGCCCAGATCGTGAAAGATTCTATTTCACGAAATCCCGATGGGACCCTGAATATCGATATCTGGATCGATGAAGGAAACCAGTACTATTTCCGGAACATTACATGGGTGGGAAACACAAAATATTCTGCCGAATACCTGAACAATATCCTCCGCATCCAGAAGGGGGATGTGTATAACCAGGAACTCCTGAATACCAATCTTTCCTTTAACCCCAACGGCTTTGATGTCAGTTCACTCTATCTCGATGATGGCTACCTCTTTTTCCAGGCCACGCCGGTGGAAGTCCTGGTCGAGAATGACTCCATCGACCTGGAGATCCGGATGCGGGAAGGCAAGCAGGCCACCATTAATAAAGTAACGGTTTCCGGTAATACCAAGACCAATGACCATGTTGTGATCCGTGAGATCAAAACCCGGCCGGGAGAACTATTCAGCAGGGATGCCATCATCCGTACGGTCAGGGAGCTCGGACAACTCAAGTATTTCAACCCCGAAACCATCAACCCGGAAGTGATTCCCAACCCGGAAGACGGTACCGTAGACATCACCTACTCCGTGGAAGAAACTTCTGCCGACCAGATCGAATTGTCGGGGGGCTGGGGTTATGGCCGCATCATCGGGACTCTGGGAGTGTCTTTCAACAATTTCAGTTTGAGGAACTTCTTCAAGAAAGGGGCCTGGAAGCCCATTCCCTCCGGCGACGGTCAAAAACTTTCGCTTCGCGTGCAGAGTTACGGAAGAGGATATATCAGCTACAGTGCATCATTTACCGAACCCTGGCTCGGAGGACGTAAACCCAACGCCTTCAGTGTGTCGTATTTCCACTCCCTGTATTCGAATGGATTGCCCAAAAGTGATACCAACAGGGCCTATTTCAAGATCAACGGTCTTACTTTCGGGCTCGGACAACGCCTGAAATGGCCCGATGACTTCTTTACCCTCTACCAGGCCGTAAACCTGCAACGCTACGACCTGCAGAAATATACGACTGTATTCTCTTTTGGCGACGGATCGGGGATCTATCACAACTTTAATTATAATATCGTATTGGGAAGGAACTCTACCGCTCCCAGTTATATCTATCCGCGAACCGGTTCGAACCTCTCCTTGTCGCTTGAATTAACCCCGCCCTATTCGCTGTTCAGCGATGCCGATTATACCAAGATGTCGGATAATGAAAAATACAAATGGATCGAATACCATAAATGGAAATTCGAAGCATCCTATTTCCTGGAAGTGGCTCCCAAACTGGTTGTTATGGGGCGTCTGAAGTATGGATTCCTGGCGGCTTACAACAGCGACATCGGGATTACACCCTTTGAACGTTTTTACCTCGGGGGAGATGGCCTCTCGGGCTATAATAATCTCGACGGAAGGGAGATCATCGGTATGCGCGGTTACGGGAATGAAACCCTGACTCCTTTCTACTACCAGGATCAGAATGCAGGAGGAACCGTATACTGTAAATATACGCTGGAAGTGCGCTACCCGCTCTCGCTTAATCCTTCCGCCACCATTTATGCCCTTGGTTTCCTGGAGGCCGGGAAAGCGTGGTTGTACCATCCTGAGTTCAATCCCTTCGACCTTTACCGTTCGGCCGGATTCGGGATGCGGGTATTTTTGCCCATGTTCGGAATGCTTGGTCTCGACTGGGGGTATGGTTTTGATGAGGTTCCCGGATTGCCCGGTGCAAACGGGGGGCAATTTCACTTTTCCATCAACCAATCCATCGATTAATACCAGCTGAAAGAATTGTGGCAGGTTTTTTGTAAATGAAATAGAAAACAAAATTTCGGAGGAAATACATATGAAAAAACTAGTTCTGACTTTCACAATGATCATGGCTGCTTCAGCGATAATGTTTGCGCAGAAATATGCCTATGTTGATACAGATTATATCCTTGAGAACATTCCAGAATACCAGGATGCCCTCGATATTCTCGATGAATACTCTATTCAGTGGCAACAGGAGATCGAAGAGAAATTTGCCGATGTGGATGCCCTGTACAAAGAATACCAGGCTGAGGCGGTCCTTCTCCCGGAAGATATGAAACGCCAGCGTGAAAATGAGATCATCCAGAAGGAGCAGGAAGCCAAAGAATTGCAAAAACAGCGCTTTGGCCGCGACGGCGACTTATTCCAGAAACGACTGGAACTCGTACAACCCATCCAGGAAAAGATCTATAATGCCATCGAAGAGATCGCCGAAGAACAAAACTATGCATTCGTGTTCGATAAAGCCGGAAGCCTGACAATACTGTTTGCCAGGCAAAAGTTCGATATTTCCGATGATGTCCTCGACGAGGTCGGAATGGTGATGCAAACCGTAAGAAGGGAAGACCGCAAGCGTCCCACGCAAACAACAAGCCCCTCTTCTTCCGGCAGCAATCAGTCGAACAGCCAGAATGCAAATAAAATGATCGAACAATACAAGAATAAGTGATCATTTAACGGATAATCAATTATTTGAAACTTAATAATTATTGAATACGAGATTTTCATTTGAATTGATTATTTCCCTACATTTGCCCCACAATTGACCAATAATAAACTAATTAGATAGAATGAAAAACTTGTTTAAAGCTGCCCTGATCATGATCATGATGCTGGCGGCAAGCACAGCCTGGTCGCAGTCGAACCTCAAGATCGGTTATATCGATTCTCAGGAATTGATCGACCTTATGCCGGAAAAAGATTCTGTTGAAGCCCAATTGATGGCTTACCAACAATCTCTGGAAGAACAGATCGGTGCCATGTACCTGGAGTATCAGAACAAAGTTCAGAATTACAGCAACAATCTCGACGGCATGTCCGATATCATCAAACAAACCAAGGAAAGGGAGATCGCCGACCTGGAAACACGCATTACCGAATTCCAGCAAAGTGCCGAATCCGATTTTGCCATGAAACAGCAGCAATTGTTCGATCCGCTGATCACCAAAGCCAAAGATGCCATTTCCCAGGTGGCCAAGGCCAATGGTTATACCTATATCCTTGATATCAGCATGGGAACAGTGCTTTACTATGAATCTGGCGAAGATGTGCTTCCCCTTGTGAAAGCCAAACTGGGCCTGTAGAAATATTATACGATATTAGAAATAACCCTGCAGAAATGCGGGGTTTTTTTGTATCAGTCCTTCTTGTACCAGCTTGCGTAGAAGTTGTAGCTTTCCGAGATCCGCTGTACTTCCCCTTCCAGCAATTCCTTATCGATGTCTTTGATCTTCCTGGCGGGAACACCGGCATATACACTGCCCGATTCAACGACCGTATTCTTGGAAACAAGGGCGCCGGCGGCGATGATGGAATTGGATTCGATCACGGCATGATCCATGATGATGGCTCCCATACCGATCAGTACGTTATCGTTTATGGTACACCCATGCACGATGGCATTGTGCGCGATGGAAACATTATTGCCGATCTTAACCGCGGCTTTTTTGTACGTGCCGTGTATGATCACTCCATCCTGAATGTTCACATTCTCTCCGATGTGGATATGCGTTACATCACCCCGCACCACTGCATTGAACCATACACTGCAGCGATCGCCCATCACCACTTCACCGATGATGGTGGCATTGTCGGCCAGGAAACAGTCCTTGCCGATAAGCGGTGCAATACCTCTAACTTCTTTTATCAAAGCCATTTTGCCTAGTTTTTTCCGTTTCCGTTCATGATCTCCCGGGGGTAGTTGAGTGAATAGTGGAGCCCCCTGCTTTCCTTGCGTTTCATCGCCATTATAATGATAAGGTAGGCCACATTGATCATATTCCGCAACTCACAGATATCAACAGTAAGCACCGACTTATCGTAGAGTTCTTCCGTTTCACGGTAAATGATCTCCAGGCGGTCGATGGCCCTTTGCAGCATCAGGTTGGAACGCACTATACTGACATAGCTGCTCATGATGGTACGCACTTCTTTCAGCGACTGGGTGATCAGGATCATCTCTTCGTTTAAAACCATCCCTTCGGCATTCCAGTCGGGGATATCATTACGGTAATCCGTTTCTTCTGCAGCCAGAATGGCATGCAAACTGGCCCGGTGTGAGAATACGGCTGATTCGAGCAAAGAGTTTGAAGCCAGTCGGTTGGCTCCATGAAGTCCGGTGGAGGAACATTCGCCGGAGGCATATAGGTTGATGATGGAACTCCGGGCATTTTCATCCACTTTCACCCCTCCGCAAACATAATGGGCCGAAGGGACCACAGGGATCATTTCCTTGCTGATATCAATGTTAATGCTGAGGCATTTGGCATAGATCTGCGGGAAATTCTGAAGCAGCTCTTCTTTGCTGATGTGCGTGGCATCAAGGAAGACATGGTCGTCCCCTGATATTTTCATCTCATTATCGATGGCCCGTGCTACAATATCGCGTGGGGCCAGCGAACCGCGGTCATCATATTTATGCATGAACTCCCGGCCCTGGATTGTTTTCAGGATCGCACCGTATCCTCTCAGGGCTTCTGTAATAAGAAATGAAGGCTTTTCCCGGGGGTTATAGAGGGCTGTCGGATGGAACTGTATGAATTCCATGTTCTCGACCTGTGCCTTGGCCCGGTATGCCATGGCAATACCATCGCCGGTGGCTACGGATGGATTGGTGGTGTTTTCGTATACATTGCCTGCACCTCCCGTGGCCAGCAGGGTGGTTTTTGCCAGAATGGTGATGATCTCCCGGGACCCGGAGTCCATGGCATATACCCCAAAACACCGGATATCTTTATTGCGCCTGTTCACTACCTGTCCGAGATGATGCTGGGTGATGAGGTCAATGGCAAAGTGGTTTTCCAGGATCTCAATATTGGGGTGTTCTTCAATCTTTTCGATGAGGGAACGTTCGATCTCCAGCCCGGTGCTGTCTTTATGATGAAACACCCTTTTCTCGGAATGTCCGCCTTCGCGGGCCAGGTCATAATCTCCCGAATCGTTCTTGTCGAAATCGGCACCCCATTCGATCAGTTCCCGTATCCTTGCCGTCGATTCCTTGATGGTGAGTTCAACGATCTTCTTGTTGTTCAGTCCGTCGCCGGCTGTGATCGTATCCACGATATGTTTTTCGTAGGTGTCGGGGGTGTACATCACTGCGGCAATGCCTCCCTGGGCATATCGGGTGGCGGTTTCCTCAACCTTTGCTTTTGTCAGAATACAGACTTTCCCGTGATCAGCGACTTTGAGAGCGTAGATCAGGCCTGCGATGCCGGATCCGATAACAAGGAAATCTGTTTTTTTGCGCATGGTATCTTTAGATCTGCAGGAGCGACTTCACGGGATCCGCTCCATGGAGTAACATTTTTGAAGGGTCTTCCAGCATTTCTTTCACCTTGACCAGGAAGCCGACAGACTCACTGCCGTCGATGATCCTGTGATCGTAGGAGAGGGCAACATACATCACGGGGTGGATCTCCACCTTGCCATTCACGGCAATGGGCCGTTCCACGATGTTATGCATTCCCAGGATAGCACTCTGGGGTGGGTTGATGATAGGAGTGGACAGCATGGATCCGAATACTCCTCCGTTGGTGATGGTAAAGGTTCCGCCTTTCATATCGTCAAGACTGAGCTTGCCGTCGCGGGCCTTTAAGGCCATAGCCTTAATGCTGTTTTCAATCTCGGCCAGGCTCATCTGCTCCGCATTGCGGATCACCGGAACCATCAGCCCCTTGGGTGTGCTTACGGCAATGCCGACATCTGCATAATCATGCATGATCATTTCCTGTCCGTCGATCTGTGCATTGACCTTGGGAAAATGCTGTAAGCCGATGGTAACGGCCTTGGTGAAAAATGACATAAACCCCAGTCCGACACCGAACTTTTCCTTGAATATTTCCTTGTATTGCTTGCGGATCTCCATGATGGGGCTCATGTTCACTTCATTGAAGGTCGTGAGCATGGCGGTTTCGTTCTTGACCGAAACCAGCCGTTCTGCCAGTCTGATCCTGAGCGTGCTCAGTTTTTTCTTTTCCACATCCCTGCTTCCTCCCCAGGCTGGGGCCGCTGCTTCCGGGGCAGTTCCCTGATTGGATCTTTCCCTGAGGAAAAACTCCACATCTTTTTTCCCGGCCCGGAATTTTTTGAGAAAATCGGCAAATTCTGCTTCAGTATGTCCGCTTTCGCGGAGCAATTTGCGGGCCAGCGGAGAAAGGTTCATGATGCCTTCAGCTTCGGCTTTGGCATCAGGGGCTTCTTCTTTTGTTTTTTCCTCTTTGTGAGATTCTTTTGGGGCTTCTTTCTTCTCTTCTTTCTTTTCGGCGGGGGCCGATGCCTGGCTATCGCTTGCAGCTTTTTTCTTTCCTTTTGCTTCCGTGTCGATGGTGGCGATCACTCCGCCAACCTCAAGAGTATCTCCCTCTTCCGCTTTCAGGCTGATCTTCCCGCTGCTTTCCGCACTGATCGTCAGGGTTGCCTTGTCGGAATCAATCTCTGCGACCTCATCATCTGTTTCAACCTGATCACCGTCTTCCACCAGCCAGCTGGCAAGCTGAACCTCTGTAATGGATTCCCCCGGGCTTGGTACTTTTATTTCTATGATCATATGGGATGTTTTTTCGCTTTATCAAACTATGCTTTAAGGTTTTTCTCGGCATTGAAAGATGATGCTTCCACTTCATCTCCCATCTTTTCAACTTCTACGTTAAAAGAACGCCATCTGTTACCAATACAGATCATGCGACATTCCTTATCGACCATCGGGCAATCGCATTCCCCGAAAGATTTTTCGATGATCTTGCGTTGCCTGATGTGATGGAATTTGCTTGAACCGGTGGCCGGACTGCCACTGGCGGGGCGGGCAACCAGGCGGAGATCCAGCTCGTGGAAATGCAGTTTCAGATATGGCCAGGCGCCCATATTTACAGGTTCTTCCTGGGTCCAGACCCAGTCGGTCACCCGGGAATATTTTTCAATGATCCTGCGCATCTGTTTGAGTGGCAATGGGAAGAGTTGTTCAATGCGTACCAGGGCTGTATCTGTCAGACCCAGTTTTTTCTTTTCATCCAGGAGCTCATAATAGATCTTACCGGTGCAGAAGATCACTCGCTTGATCTTTTTCGGATCGGCATCCGCATCATCGATCACCTCCCTGAAACCTCCTTTGCTCAGATCTTCCATGGGAGAAACACATTCGGGGTGGCGCAACAGGCTTTTGGGGGTAAACACGATGAGGGGTTTTCTGAAAGAACGCTTCAACTGCCTGCGCAGCAGGTGAAAGAAATTTGCAGGTGTGGTCGGATTCACCACCTGCATATTGTTTTCGGCGCAAAGCGCCAGTGCCCTCTCCATTCGGGCGCTGGAATGTTCCGGTCCCTGGCCTTCATAGCCGTGTGGCAGTAATATTACCAGGTCGTTCATCACATTCCATTTATCTTCGGCACTGCTCAGGAATTGATCGAAAATGATCTGTGCCCCATTGGCAAAATCCCCAAACTGCGCTTCCCAAAGGGTAAGCGTATGGGGCGATGCCAGGGCATAACCATATTCAAACCCTAAAACGCCGTACTCCGAAAGCGGCGAATTGTAGATCTCGATCATGGCCTGGCCTTTGCGAATGTGGTTCAGGGGGAGGTACTCTTTTTCCGAATCCTCGATCTTCAGCACAGCATGGCGATGGGAGAAGGTTCCGCGGGCAACATCCTGTCCGCTCAGTCTGACCGGCACTCCTTCATCAAGGAGGCTTCCGTAAGCCAGGAGCTCTCCCATGGCCCAGTCAAGATTACCGTTATCTTCGATCATCTTCAGCCGGTTTTCCTGGAGCCTGCTTAACTTTCTGAAAAGTTTCCCTTCTTCCGGCAGGGAACAGATCTGCTTCCCGATCCTGACAAGGTCTTTTTTTGCAACCCCTGTTTCCGGTGAGTTGTCGAAATCATCCCGTTTGGCCTTGTCAATGTCTGACCAGGTTTCTTCCAGGAAGGAATCAATGCTGTCCTTGCCCATTTTTTTTGCCTTCTCAAGGCTTTCCTCCAGTCCGCTGTTGATCCTGGCCGAGATCTTTTCGGTTTCCCCTTCCTGAATAACTCCTTCTTCAAGCAGTTTCTGTGTGTATATCTGCAAAGGATCGGGATGTTTTTCTATGATCTTGTAAAGGATGGGCTGGGTAAAGCGGGGTTCATCGCCTTCGTTATGGCCGTATTTACGGTAACAGAGCAGGTCGATAAACACATCTTTATGGAATTTTTGCCTGAAATCCATGGCCAGTTGTATGGTGTGCACCACTGCTTCAACATCATCACCATTTACATGGAATACGGGACTTAATGTTGTTTTTGCCACGTCGGTGCAATAGGTGCTGGAACGGGCATCCAGGTAATTCGTGGTGAAACCGATCTGGTTGTTCACCACCACATGAATGGTTCCACCGGTCCTGTAACCGGTCAGTTCCGACATCTGAAGGACTTCGTACACAACACCCTGCCCGGCAACAGAGGCGTCACCATGTATAAGGATCGGGGCCAGTCGTTTATAATCGCCCTTGTGATCCTTGTCGATGCGGGCCCTTGATATCCCTTCCACAACAGGGTCTACGGCTTCCAGGTGAGACGGGTTGGGGGAGAGGGTGAGCTTGATCTCTTTCGAACCAAGCTTCTTTTTCGTCGAATAGCCCAGGTGGTATTTTACATCCCCCAGCAGGTATTCCTCTTCGTATTCTTCACCGGCAAATTCATGAAAAAGTTCATGGATGGGTTTGCCCATAAAATTGGCCAGCACATTCAGCCGGCCGCGATGAGGCATCCCGATCACGAATTCACTGATCCCCTGTTCGGCACCCTGACGTGTAATGGCTTCCAGGGCCGGGATCAGGGCTTCGGCGCCTTCCAGCGAAAAACGTTTCTGTCCCGGAAATTTCTTGTGAATGAACTTTTCAAAAAGCACCGCTTTGCTAATCAGCTCAAGAATATCTTTTTTTTCTCCGCTTTCATATGCCGGGATGTTCCGGGTCTTTTCCATGCGGTCTTTCAGCCAGCCAACAACCTCGGGATGCCGGATATACATGAATTCTGCTCCCAGGGATGAACAATAAGTCTTTTCCAGGTGATTGATGATCTCCTTCAGTGTTGCCGGTCCTATGCCAATATCGTCACCGGCCTGGTACACTGTGCCCAGGTCTTTATCGGTAAATCCGAAATTCTTGTAATCGAGGGTGGGGGTGTATTTTCTTCGGGTTCTCACCGGGTTGGTCCGGGTAAATAAATGGCCTCTGAGCCTGTAGGCATTGATCAGGGTCATCACCCTGAATTCTGAAGGATATTCTTCATCGGTGAGCTGACGCGGGGAATAGTCGGCTCGTGCAAATTCAAATCCTTCGAAAAAATGCCGCCAGTCATCCGAAACAGATTGGGGATCATTTAAGAAATCCTGGTAAAGTTTTTCTATGGTGTCCGGGTCCGAACTGTTGATAAAGGATTGTGTATCCATATTCCTGGTTTGTACCGACCTGCAAAGGTACTAATAATTAAGAATGGTTCAAAATAATATCTAAACAACATCAGGCGGCAAGTGTTCAAAAAAAAAGTCCCCCCGAAAAACGGGAGAACTTCTTTATGGATTCTACAGATCGCGATTATTCCGGTATGATAGCCTCCACCGGGCAAACATCTGCGCATGAGCCGCAGTCTGTGCAAACATCGGGGTCAATTACATAAATATCACCCTCTGAGATAGCTTCGACGGGGCACTCATCGATGCAGGTCCCGCATGCTGTACAGTCGTCTGTGATTTTGTAAGCCATAATCGTAGATTTTAAATTGTTTAAATGATTTGCTGCAAATATAAAGCACATATTTGGTTCACTCGTGGCATTTCACTAAAAGCTGTCCTAATTTATTTGCGGTCTAAATAGGATACGGATATTGTAAAGGTATGAAATTCAGTTGGTCATGGGAATGCATTCCGGTGTTAAAATTTTGTTAATAATTGGAGATGGGTAATATATAAAACTTATAACTTTGCGGGGTTGATATAAACAAAGGACCAATGTCGAAGAAAACAAGTAAAGTCATTGAAGTTGACGCGGTTGTGGTAAAATTTGCCGGTGATTCCGGCGATGGGATGCAACTTAGCGGAAGCCAGTTATCGGATACTTCCGCATTTGCGGGGAACGACCTGTCGACCTTCCCGGATTACCCGGCGGAGATCAGGGCTCCCCAGGGAACAGTAGCCGGAGTATCCGGTTTTCAGTTGCATATTGGCAACAAGGAGATCGATACCCCCGGTGACCTGGCCGATGTCCTGGTCGCGCTTAACCCGGCTGCCCTGAAAGCCAACATGAAATGGGTCAAGCCCGGTGCAACCATCATCATCGATATCGATAACTTCGACAATAAATATTATAAAAAGGCCGGATATATCGAAGATCCCCTGGGCGATGGCTCACTCGATGGCTTTAATGTGGTGAAGGCACCCATTACCCAGTTGAGCAAAACTTCTGTTAAAGATCTGGGTGTTGACCCCAAATCTGCCGAACGGACGAAAAACGAGTTCGCCCTGGGTATCCTTTACTGGCTCTTCAATAAAGACCTGAAATACGGGGAGGAATTCATCGACAATAAATTTGGCGGGAAGAAACCCCTCCTGGCCGAAGCAAATAAACGGGTGCTGAGGGCCGGGTATAATTATGCTGAAACCGTCGAAGCCCTGCGGACAACCTATCAGATCAATCCCATCAAGAACCGCAAGGGGAAATTCCGGAACATCACCGGAAATGTGGCTACTGCCTGGGGGCTGGTCACCGCTGCTGAACGTGCCGGAATGGAACTCTTCCTGGGCTCTTATCCTATTACTCCCGCTTCAGAGATCCTCCAGGAACTTTCAAAACTCAGGGCCCTTGGCGTAAAAACCTTCCAGGCGGAAGATGAGATCGCCGGGATCAACAGTGCCATCGGGGCCAGCTTTGCCGGTGATTTTGCCGTGACCACAACCTCTGGTCCGGGGCTTGCCCTAAAAAGCGAAGCTGTGGGGCTTGCAGTGATCACCGAACTGCCCCTGGTGATCGTGGATGTGCAGCGCGGCGGCCCGGCAACAGGATTGCCCACCAAACCGGAACAATCCGATCTTATGCAGGCCCTATACGGACGCAATGGCGAAAGCCCCTGCGTGGTTATCGCAGCCAGCACACCGGCCAACTGCTTTAAATATGCCTTTGAGGCCGGAAGGATTGCCCTCGAACATATGACCCCGGTAATTCTGCTTACCGATGGCTACCTGGCCAATGGTTCTGAGCTCTGGAATGTGCCTGAAGTGAAAGACCTTCCGGAGATCAAGCCCCCCTTTGTTGACGATAATTCAGATTACAAACCCTATGAACGTAATCCTGAAACCCTGGCCCGCTATTGGGCACTTCCGGGGCAGGAAGGCATGCGGCACAGGATCGGTGGCCTGGAAAAAGAAGATGTTACCGGGAATGTTTCCCATAATCCTCTCAACCATGAACTCATGGTCCAGCTCCGCGAGGAAAAAGTGCAAAAGGTGGCCGATAGCATCCCCGAACTTAAGGTTTGCGGGGAAAATGAAGGCGATGTGCTGGTCGTTGGATGGGGCGGAACCTACGGGGCCCTGATTTCGGCAGTGAAAGACCTTCAGGACGAGGGCAAGAAAGTCAGCCTCGCTCAGTTCAACTATATCAAGCCCCTGCCAAAAAATACCATCGAGGTGTTTAAGAATTTTAAGAAGATACTGGTTTGTGAGATCAATATGGGGCAATTTGCCAATTACCTCAGAATGACCATTCCGGAATTCCAGTACCTGCAATACAACAAGATCCAGGGACTGCCTTTCATGATCTCGGAACTGAAAAACAAAATCAATCAAATACTGGAGGGATAAGCAATGGCCGAAGCAGTTAAAACAGAAGAATTCAGGAATACCAAGGCTGATTTTAAAAGCGACCAGGTCGTAAAGTGGTGCGCCGGTTGCGGCGATTTTGCTATTCTTTCAGCCATACAGTCGGCCCTCGTTGAAAGCAATGTCCGCAAGGAAGATGTGGTTTTTGTTTCCGGCATCGGCTGTTCGTCCCGTTTCCCCTATTACATGAATACCTATGGGTTTCATGGCTTGCACGGTCGTGGAGCAGCCATCGCCTCCGGCATGAAAGTAGCCAATCCGAAACTCGATATCTGGCACATCACCGGCGACGGCGACAGCATGGCCATCGGAGGGAACCATTTTATCCACCTGGTCAGGCGGAACATCAACATGAACGTGATCCTATTCAATAATAAGATCTACGGCCTGACCAAAGGACAGTATTCCCCCACGACCCCCAGGGGCAGCATTACCAAAACATCCCCCGACGGGACTATCGAAAATCCCTTTAAACCCGGAGAACTGACCATGGGAGCCCAGGGCACCTTTTTTGCCAGGGTAGTGGATACAGAGCCCAAAAGAATGAAGGAAGTTTTTTTGAAAGCTTCCCGCCACCGCGGAACCTCCGTTGTTGAAGTCCTGCAAAACTGCGTGATCTTTAATAACCGCATTCATTCCGAGATTACGGGAAAGGACGTACGCGACGACCACCAGATCCACCTCGAGCATGGCAAGCCCATGATCTTCGGCAAGGAAAAAAACAAGGGGCTGGTACTCAGGAATTCCCGCCTGGAAGTAGTGACGATCGGTGAAAATGGGATCACGGAAAAAGACATCCTGGTGCATGATGCACAAAATCCCGACGATACCACACACTATATGCTGGTTCGTATGACCCTGCCGGAATATCCGGTTGCTACCGGGGTGATCAGGGCCTGCGAGTGCAACAACACTTACGAAAGTGAACTTGAAAACCAGATAGCGCAAGTCAAAGAGAAATCGAAACTGGAGTCCGTCCAGGATCTGCTGGACCAGAGTACTTTTATGGTTGACTGATCATCCGAAAGCTTCAATATTCTTTCTTGCGCATTGCATCATAAGCCTTAACTTTGTGGTGTGAATCAGCGGTTTATTAATTTTATCCGGGAAAAACAACTCCTGAATGGGGACGAGCGCAGCCTGCTGGCGCTGAGCGGCGGCATGGATTCCATGCTCATGCTGGAAATGTTCGTACAAGCCGGTTTTCCCTTTGGCATCGTTCACTGTAATTTTACCTTACGCGGAGCGGATGCCGATAAGGATGAAGCCTTTGTGAAGAAAGCGGCTGAGAACCTGGGGGTTGAGTTTTACAGTAAAACATTTGATACCAAAAGGATAGCAGCAGAGAGAGGTGATTCCATTCAGATGGCTGCCCGCGATCTGCGGTATGAATATTTTCATGAGGTGGCCGAAGAACACGGATACCATAAGATCGCCCTGGCCCACCATCTCGATGATGAACATGAAACATTCTTTGTAAACCTGCTGAGAGGTTGCGGCATAGCGGGTTTGCATGGCATTGCCCCTCTCAGGGGAAAGCTCATTCGTCCGCTGATGTTTGCTTACCGCCGGGAGATCGCCGATTATGTGCAAGAGCATAAAATCGCTTTCCGGGAAGATGCTTCAAACAGCAGCCTGAAATACATCCGGAACCGCATCCGCCATGAAATTATGCCCCTCTTCAGCGACATCAATCCTTCATTTTCGAACAGCCTGACGGACACGATCCGGCGCCTGCAGGATACCGAAACCATGGCGGAACAGTACCTTGCACAACTCAAAAAAGAGCTTGTTCAACAAGACAAGGAGGGGATTTTTATTGAAAAACGGCAACTGGCAGAGCTTCATCCGGGGACCAGCCTCCTGCATGGACTACTGTCGGAATATGGCTTTAATGAAAGTGATATCCGGGATATTGCCGGGGCCCTTGAGGGTACTCCGGGGAAACAGTTTTTCAGTGCAAGCCATCGGCTGCTGATCGACCGGAAAGACCTGCGGCTGGAGGAGCTCAAAAATAAGCCCAGCCCGGTGGAATACCTGGTTTATGAAGGTCAGCAGGAGATTGTGGAGCCCCTGAAGATCAGCCTGCAAAAGCTCCAGGCTGCTGCGTATTCCGTTCCGGGGAAAAAAGAAATTGCGGCCCTGGATATCGATAAATTGCATTTCCCGCTGCGGATCAGAAAATGGAAACAGGGCGATGCGTTTATGCCGCTGGGAATGAAGAATATGAAGAAGCTGAGTGATTTTTTCATCGATGAAAAGTTTTCGCTCTTCAGTAAGGAGAATACCTGGTTATTGTGCTCAGGGGATGATATCGTGTGGATCATCGGCCGGCGCATCGATGAGCGCTATAAGATCAGGCCCGAAACGAAACAAATCCTTCAATTGACCCTTGATTAACTTTTTTTAAGAGCAAAAGAGCGCATAAAACTTCCCGCAATTAATCTAGCTATCTATATTTCTTGTATTTTTGCCTTTTCAAATTTTCCGGATATATGAAAAAGACTTCCGCTACACAAATGATGAGATTATTCCTGAGCTTTGCATTTCTTATCCTGGTCAGCACACATGCCTTTTCGCAGGTTGAAGAACCGGTGAAATGGAGTATGTCGCATGAAAAAACCGGTGAGCGTGAAGCCGTGCTGGTATTTACGGCTGAGATCGAAGAGCACTGGCATTTGTACAGCACCGATATCGATATGGCCCCTCCGGCCACAACTTTCTGGTTTGAAGGCGATACGGCTTTGTATGAGCTGGTTGGAGGGATCACTGAATCTGAATCGGTGGAAGAATTCGACCCGAATTTCGACATGGTGCTGAAGTACTTTGCAGATGAAGCGGTGTTCACGCAAAAGATCCGCCTGCTGACCGATGAGCCGGTCACAGTGAGTGGGATGCTGAACTATATGTGTTGCGATGATACCCGCTGCCTTCCTCCTGAAGATGTGGAGTTTTCCTTTGGTTTCAATGGTGCTGTCGTGGCGGAGGAAAGCACTGAGATCGCCACCGGAGATTACAAACCTACTTCTGAGATCATCAAGGATAAGGCAATCCTGGAAGAAATGAAGATGGAAGACCTGGAGTACAGCAATATGCTGGACCTCTTCATCATGGCGTTTATCTTCGGGCTCATTGCCATACTTACTCCCTGTGTGTTTCCCATGATCCCCATGACGGTGAGTTTCTTTATGCACGAAGGGGAAAATAAGGCCAAAGGGAAATTCCAGGCCATCGCCTTCGGTATCTCCATTATCCTGATCTATACCATTATCGGTACCGTGATCGCCCTGACCCTCGGGGTGAACTTTGCCAACTGGCTGTCGACCCACTGGTTGCCGAACATTTTATTCTTCCTGATATTCGTGATCTTCGCGGCTTCTTTTTTCGGGATGTTCGAGATCACCCTGCCTAGCTGGATGATCAACCGCTCCGATAAGAATGCAGAGCGGGGAGGCATCACGGGGCCATTCTTCATGGCCTTTACACTGGTGCTGGTCTCCTTCTCATGTACGGGGCCGCTGGTCGGGTCTATCCTGGTAGAAGCAGCCACGGGCGCCTGGCTGGAACCCATCATAGGCATGCTGGGATTCTCCCTGGCCTTTGCCCTGCCCTTTACGATATTTGCATTCTTCCCGGCCTGGCTGGCCAAAATGCCGAAATCCGGCGGCTGGCTGAACTCCGTGAAAGTAGTCCTTGGGTTCATTGAACTGGCACTCGGACTGAAGTTCCTCAGTATTGCCGACCAGACTTACCACTGGGGCCTCCTCGACCGTGAGGTGTACCTGGCCATCTGGATCGTGATCTTCACCCTGATGGGGATCTACCTCCTCGGGAAGATCAAATTTGCCCACGACAGCGATGTAAAATTTATTTCTGTACCCAGGCTTACCCTGGTCATCATCACATTTTCCTTCGTTGTTTACCTCATCCCGGGGATGTTCGGGGCTCCCCTTAAATTCCTGTCGGGATACATGCCTCCGGCCCAAACCCACGATTTCGATATCAATGCCATTGTGCGGGAAAATGTAAAACTGATGATGCCTGAAGATGAAGATCCTTCGACCTGTGAAACAGCCAGGTATCACGAATTCCTTCATCTGCCGCACGGACTGGAAGGGTATTTCGATTATGAACAGGCCCTTTCCTGTGCCAAAAGCCTGAACAAGCCCATGTTTATCGACTTTACCGGGCACGGATGTGTGAACTGCCGCGAAATGGAAGCCAATGTGTGGTCGGATCCCAAGGTGCTGAAACGCTTGCAGGAAGACTATATCGTGGTGGCCCTGTATGTGGATGATAAGACTCAGGTTCCGGAAGAGGAATGGGTGCGCTCAAGCTACGACGGCAAGGTGAAAAAAACGATCGGAAAGATCTATGCCGATCTCCAAATCCATAACTTCAACATCAATGCACAGCCGTATTATGTGCTCCTCGGCCATGATGGCGAGATCCTTGCCAGGCCCAGGGCTTACGACCTTGATGTGGATGATTTTGTTAAGTTCCTGGATGACGGAAAGGATAAATTTAATGAGATCTACGGGGAGTAAAACCCCTTCAGGCCTTTTATCTGATTCCCGGGTGTTAAAATTCTGTTAATCGTAAATCCTTGCATAGGATCATAACTGAATATATGCTAATTTAGCAAGGCTATACGTACACCTATATTTCACAGCATGAAAAAGATTTTACTCAGCCTCATTGTTATCTCTTTTCTATTCACCACTCCACTTATTGCGCAACCTTTTGAAGACATTCCCACCGCTCTGGAAGGGCTTGGTAGAAGTTTTGTTGCCTGGGGGGATTATGATAATGATGGCGACCTCGACCTGGCCATGTGCGGGGAGAAGACCGACGGAATGTATGCCAGCCTGGTTTACCGGAATGATGAAGGCCTCTTTGTTGATGCCGGCGCCAACCTGAAAGGGGTGAAAGATGGATCGATGGAATGGGGTGATTACGATCTCGATGGCGACCTCGACCTCCTGCTGACCGGCGAAACTTACGATGAGGGGAATATTGCCCTGATCTACCGCAACGATGAAGGCTCATTTGCAGAATACGATGCCGGTTTCCCCGGGGTAGGCTATGGCCATGGTGCCTGGGGCGACTATGATAGCGACGGCGACCTGGATGTCCTGATCACCGGGAACTGGACCGTTGAACTTTTCAAGAACGAAGGAGGCAGCTTTAGCCTCGTGGAAGAAGATTTTGGCCATCTGNNGAATTCCCGGGCCTCCTGGGGTGATTTTGACAATGATGGTGACCTTGACCTGCTCCTGATCGGAGATACGGGTGGTGGGTACATCTCTGTGGTGTACCGCAACGACCAGGGAAGTTTTAGCCTGCTCGACCTGGGCATGGTCGGTGTTTTCTCGGGTACCGCCGATTGGATCGACTACGACAATGACGGCGACATGGATATTTCCATTACCGGTTTCGATATTTACCTTGAACCCCTTTTCCTGGTCTATACCAATAACGGAGATGGAAGCGTGGATTCTCTTTCCCATGATATGGAGGGCGTTTCCACCAGCGGGGTGGATTGGGGCGACTACGACAACGACGGCGACCTGGATGTGGTCATGTCGGGGAAGACCGGATGCTGCGGAGGCAATGCAACAAAAATTTACCGCAACGATCCCGATGGTTTCAATGAAGAATTAAATGCTGGGATCTCCGGTGCTATCCGTGCCGCTGTGGCCTGGGCCGATTATGACAATGACGGTGACCTGGATTTCATCCTTTGCGGGATGACCCCGGGAGAAGTCCCCTACACGAAAATGATCCTGAATGCTGCGGGGAACAATGACTTTACCCCGAACAGCCTTCCAAGCTCACCCGAAGCGCTGGAGTCTGAAGTGAATGGCTCTGCTGTCGGCCTCATCTGGGAAGCCTCACAGGATAATGAAACCCCGGCTATGGGCCTGAATTATAATCTTCGTATCGGGACTTACCCGGGCGGACAGGATATCCTTCCTGCCATGGCTTCTGGCGAAGATGGCTATCGCTATGTACAGGCGATGGGGAATGCCGGATATCAATTGCAGAGATCTATCTTCCAATTGCCGGAAGGAACCTATTTCTGGAGCGTGCAGGCCATTGACCAGGCCTATTGCGGGTCAGCCTTTGCGGGTGAGCAAAGTTTCACCATACTGGCCACCGGAGTTGACGAGTTAGCCGCTTTCCCGGAAGTAAGTGTCTATCCCAATCCGGCAAGTGACAAACTCACTTTCAATGCAGCCTCTTCTGAAGCATATGAAATTAAAATATACGATATGGCTGGCCGGAATGTTTATTCAGGTAAATTGATGTCAGGAGAAAAAATAGACGTGAGTACCTGGGAAAATGGAATGTATGTTATGCAGATGTCATCGGGGAATAAAAAATTCAGCATGGGCATTGTAAAAGAATAATCCGGCCATACATCTTGCCCTTTGAATGTTTTTTATTTGCCATGCGACAAAGCTATACTGCCAGGGGGGTGCTTACAAGACGGGCTTGGTAGAAGGGATACACAAGAACGAACAAGAACGATTAATATCCATAAATACCAGATCAACACACTAAAATTCTACGAATATTCGATAAACTGCATGAAGAATGCTGAAAACTGCACGAAGAATGCAAGAAACTGCAAATAAAAGTCTAGTCAGTTACAATGAATTTGCCACTTGCCTGCTGACCGGTATCAATATTAGTTAAATGATAGATATACAATCCCGGGTTAAAAGAATCTACACCTACTTCAAAAAGATCATCTTCATTGAATTTGCTTCTAAACAATGATTTTCCATTTAAATCAAATAATTCCACCAGGATTGGGTAGTTCTCGACATGATCAACTTTAAAGGTAAGCTTTGATTTGGCTGGTATTGGATATACTGTGACAGTCAGCTTGCTACTATTCCACTCCTCAACAACTTCATATGAATCTTCGAAGTATAGATCATCAAACATAAGTCCTCCCCTTTGATTTTCTATTGAGTCACTGATGAATGTAAATTTATAAAAGACAGTGTCTCCAATACCAATATCAAAGAGAGGCCCCAAGCTTGCAAGATCTACGTAAAAATNNAATATGTCCACTCCGGAACGTATCCAGTAAGTGCTGGTTTTTGCGTACCCCAGTAGAAGTAATTACTGTAAATGGAATCATCTATCAGGTTTATCCATGTTGCACCCATATCGGGAGTAAATTCAATTTTCCCAAAATCACTTAGGGAGTCACAATCAGCCATGTAATATCCAGCCAAAATTACAGTATGCCCATAATAGAAGCCATCATCACAGATATGCATTATTTTAAATATTGATGTGTCATTTATAGGATAATGATTAGCAGTATCTGTAATAATAACAAACGGACTGGAATGTACAGAGTTCAGAATACTTTTCTGAGGATTCCCAATTTGCCAAACATTGTTTGGATTTGATAATGTGTCAATATTAATCCTAAAATACTGGCTAGTATCGTCAAAATTGATGGTATAATCATAGGAATCCTGGGAAAATGATATTATGAATGAAAGTAATAACATTAATGTGAAACTCTTCTTCATTGTAGCTAATGGTTAAAAAATTTTATATGTGTATTAAAGGGTTGTTATGAATTTTATTCTATACCCGGTTCTCAATTATTTGATTTCACAAATTTCCCTCGAGCCACAACCTTGTTTTGGTCTTTAAGCACAACTATGTACACCCCGTCAGGATAGCTTAAAACATCTATTCTTGTTTGCTCCTGGCCTTTGGAAATGATGATTTCGTCTTGTTTTCTGCCATATATATCGTAGATGAAGACCGAAGACCGAGCAACGAAGAACGAAGGACGAACTGTTACAATGGATGTAGCAGGGTTAGGAAAAATATGTAGGTGCTGGGGGTCGGGTGCGTGGTGCCAGACCGGTGAAATTCCTACGCTTGGATCACAGCCGGGCGTATCGCAACCCATGCTATCGAGCTTGAGGAGCCATATGTCTTTAGTACCAGTATCTGGAGGACGAGGAAGAACAAAACCGCATGCTAGATATCCATTATCACCTGTTGGAATGATATCAAATAAGTTATTCTCACTAGCGTAGCCAGCTAAATAATCATACTGACGGTACCATAGGCTATCCCCAACATCACTTAATTTTAAAACCCAACCTGTCATATGCGGAAAATCTGTTAAAACAGTACCACATAATATGATGCTCCCATCATCAAGACATCTGATGTGTTTCAGAAAATTGTATACCACGCTTTGACCAATGATATTGTTCCAAATAATATTTCCATTATTGTCAATTTCGGACACGTAGGTTCTATTGAATGGTTGATCATCCCCAAGCATAGAATCTGCAATATCACAAGCAACAATAATATTCCCTTGTGTGTTCAGGCTAAGCCATGCCGTACCATCCAAATACTGGCCACCCAGATTCTTTTCCCATTCTTTATTGCCAAGACTATCAGTCTTTATTACAATAGGGTCTCCTGTATAAACAGAACTTCCTGGTATATACCAGAAACCTCCAATGGCATAGCCACCGTCGGAAGTCTGGATGACTGAGTACCCCGCATTTAGTCCTGTCACTCCAAAGTACTTTATAAATTTTTGAGATCCTAGTGAGTCAACTTTTAATAATGCAACTTGACTCGGCTGTTGACCGAAATATAACTCTCCAGTAAATACAAACCCGTTGTCGGTGCACACACCCATATTATTAATTATTTGGCTGCTATCATACGGCAAAGATTTTTCTGCCAGGTATTCACTTGTCCAAATCGTATCTAGGTCGGGGGTCAGTTTCACCAATAATCCTGCAACGTGATATGGACTAAAATAGGCCTTGTTTCCAGCAAAGAATAGACTATTTTGATGCACATAAAAGGAGCCTGGTCTGGCTGGATAAAAGTAGTTTTCATTATTGCCTATGTACTTAGTCACTTCTAAAAGCCCAGTATCTGATAACTGTGAAAAAAAGACCCATCTCCAATTTTGATCAATCGTATCCTCAGTGGCACCCGTGATATAGTACTTATCATTGTATTGTAAAACACTTGTAGCGGAACAAAATGCATCTGAATTACTCAGATGATAGCGGTTGTTAAAATATACTTGTTGGGAGCAAAGATTGCTCCCAACAAGTAAAATACCCAGTATATAAACCCCTATTCTAATTAGCATACCTTTAGTGAGCAATAATTAGTTTTTCAGTTTGTACTGACTCTGCATCTACTACAAAGTTACAATAATAGATACCAGATGGCAAGTCGCTGGTTTCAACAACTATATAATCATGGCACTTAGTAAGAGAGAATGACTTGACCACCGTTCCCCTATTATCAAGAAGATTTACAACACCCTGGGGTATTTCACTTTGTAGGATGTACTCAATAATTAGATAATTCCCAGCAGGGTTGGGATAGAGTTTAAACCTATCTTCAGTATAATACTTTCGAACGGGTATACGCCGGATTCTTTTCTCCTTTAAGCCTTCCTCAGGTAAAATATATGGCTCAATATAATTGTACACCCCTGTATTAATAAGAATGTTGCGAGCAGTCATTTGTAAACGGCCATATGAATTATTAAGTATGGTATCCAGCACAAGTATTTGTGTCTGGTCGCAATCCAGTATGCTTCTGTTTTGGTTGCGAAGCTGAATAAGCAGGTTCAAATAGTTTACATATTGCTGATGCTGATTGCTTTCTGTGGCACTCAGGTCATAGGTTAGTGGGATATCCCCAAGTGTAGATGTAGCACTATTATCATCTCCCTTTATAAAATACTCAAAAGCGAGTTCATATTTAGCTGAAATGCTGTACTCATTCATGAACGAGGCAATAATACTGTCGTTAGCAGATGTATAAATACTGTCGTTTCGGTAAATCCTTATGTATCCCTTCTACCAACCCCG
>NPID01000342.1_pt1 | contig 36787 bp, 45 predicted proteins | sample 8637491 | NCBI WGS metagenome assembly NPID01 (sample SAMN07420843, study PRJNA396082) | bioreactor metagenome | isolation source: sample BA6 brine-fed electro-methanogenic bioreactor BA | place: Japan: Kochi | collected 2016-06-14 | reverse complement strand
TAAAGATCATTGCAGGAGAGTCACCTACCACCCGCAGCCGCTCGAAAGGGCGGCTGCCCCGTTTAAATTCTATTATTCATCCAACAAACTCGGCTGATGTCCCTCTTCTCCCTTATGCTTTGGTGCCTTCTTATATGTTTGGCTGACCTGGCTAATGGGCGGCATGTCGATCCCTTTTCCATCCAGCAATTCTTCAATGGTCAGAATCTGCAATCTTGGATAGTTTTTACCCCAAACTGCAGACTCATAATAGCCGCCGCTGGCCGCCTCGGCTTTCATGGGCTGTGTTGGCTCCTGCATGGTGATCAACACACCGATTTCAGCATTTTCTCTATCCAAAACCCCTCGTAAATCCCGCATATATGATAAATGGGGCTTACCGGCTTTGACAGAAATAATGACCTGTTTAGTTTTACCCTTTGCCTCATCATGAAAATAAATTCTGCCATCGATCCCTGCATCAGCGCCTTTCTTCTCATCTTCAGGTCTTGCGCCAACTAAGCCTAATGCCCACCATTGAAATTGGTATGGGTCTTCTTTTGCCAGGGTTTCCGCACCGGAGATCGAAACAGGTTCTCCTATCACCTCATATTCTAATCCTTCTCCAAATGAATCTTGAAGGCGATGTTTCATTAAATTGATCGCTAGGTGTGTGATGTCGATCCCAATCCAATTTCTGTTTAATCGCTGTGCTACAGCGACTGTTGTTCCGCATCCACAGAAAGGATCCAACACCAGATCGCCTTCGCTGCTGCTTGCCTGAATAACTCTTTCTAACAATTCCTCTGGTTTTTGTGTAGGATATCCTAATCTCTCCTTTGCTGATGGATTTAGAGCTTGAATGTCAGCCCACCAATCATTTGGTAAAACACCACGATCTAAATAATATCGGTACTCTTTTCCTGCCTTGATATTCCGTTGGTATTTCCGGCCATCCTTATCGGTAAGTATCACTTCATGCATCGTGCTAAAATCTCTTGGCAACGCAACCTGCTCATAATAGAATGCTGGTGAATTCGATTTGCTATATCGCAATAAGACATCGTGTTTTTTAGGAAAAGAGCTTGTAGATCTTCCACCAGTTGAATAACACCAAACAATCTCGTTTAGGAAATTGTTAGCCCCAAACACAGCATCCATTAGAATCTTCAAATAGTGGCTTGCTGTAGGGTCACAGTGCAAGTAAATACTTCCTGTGGTTTTTAACACTCGCTGCAGCTCAACCAACCTCGGTGCCATCATCGAAAGATAAGCCAGCATGTCACTATCATTCAATAAAAGCCGAAAAGCCTGCATCGCTCTGGAAACATCTCCCCCTCCTTCAACAACCTCTCTGAATGCTTCAGCAGCTGCCTGATCCCAGTGCCAGGTATCATCAAAAGCCTGGATCTGGGCTGCAGCATCTTCGCCATTCTTACTGCCAAACAGCACATTATAGGTCGCATTTGAATTGAAGGGCGGGTCCAGGTAGATCAAATCCACCGATTCATCCTTGATATAACGTCTGAGAATATCCAAATTATCCCCGTAATACAGCTTATTCATTTTCATCATCCTTTGATCGTCGTGGTTTTCAATTATAAACGATTTTTTCCATACAGCAAAAAAGGCTGAAACTTCAGCCTTTTTGATATAATAAACCTATGTATGAGCAGCTCACCACCCTCGAGTGGATCGTTTACATCATATTAGTTGTGGTTTTTCTGTTCGCCATTTCACGCGCTCCCGACCACCGCCGTTAATCTCCCACCATCACATTGCTATCGATCACCATCTCACGACCCTTCTGTTTATCCCACACAAAGGCTTGGGCCATCCGCACGGCTCTAAATCCCTTTTCAACATGCCATGCATCCGCTGCAGTGACTGAAGAGATCCGTCTGATCTTCACACCGCCCACTTCCATCGCCTCTTCATGGTGCAGGTCTCCCAGGTGCCACTCACGGTAGATTGTCTCACCCCAATCCTCCGGCCGTTCCTGTTGCATCAAATGTTGGATCCTTTTCCCCTCTTTTCCATGGGAAAAACCGATCAGGTTCACACCGTACCGGACGTATTTCCGCTGGGTGGGGCTCAGGTCAACAGTCACTGCATCACATGCTTCATATCTGGCATGCAGCGTATAAACAGCACAGTAGCTCAAGGTCTTATCATGGTTCCCGGGAACATACATCACCTCCACAGGTGCGATTTGCCGCAGCTGCTCAACCGTCCAGGTCAATAATTCGCAGCCCACACGATACATTTTCGGCCAGCGCGTATCCATATCCATCACAGCTCCGGCAGTGGTTGTGTTTGCTGGTGTGTCCACATGGAAGAAATCCTGGCCGACCGGGAAGATAATTTTTTCAATTATCAGTTTGTAGTGCAGGACCTTTCCCAAGATCTCACGGATCGTTTTTCGATACAAGGCTTCAGCAATCTTCAGATCGTAATCTTCCCCGGTTTCTTCACCCCAGGCCAATTTCCCCAGATGCAGATCCATGATTGGGAGCTCCAGCATCTTATTTCCTGGCTGGTAGGTGATGATCTCAATCTCCGGTTTCTCAAGATCCTCAAAGACCTGAGCAACGACATCAGAGCTGATCAGCATTTGGGTGGGTTTTACCCTCATTTTGACATAAAACTGGTAATTCCTGCGTGAGGTGGGGGTTTCAACCCCGTTTTCGTCTTTCAGCTTCATGGGGGTATCCCACCAATTGCGTTTCACCTCCATTGAGATAATTTCCCACTTGAGCGGATCCAATCCCATCTTCCGCATGACTTCATGCGGGTCCTGGCTTTGTTCCTCCGAGAGCCAGATCAACCGCTTGGTTGTCCAGGTGCCGTCCGAGTGATAGATCCGCTCGTCCAGTTCTCCCTGTTTGGGCGGCTCCATTTTCTTTTTGAACCTCAAATGGCGTCTGACACCTGTGAGCTGGCATTTGGCTGATCCTGGAGAGAGGTCTGCTCCATACAGCTCTTTCATGATGTCTTGGGCGTAGCCGTGTTGGCTCAGTACCTTTTGATCAAACGCATCCAGTGGCATATTATTGTCCGCTGCTCGACTACGGGTGCAGCTCCGGTTGTTCGTGGATTTTGATCAGCCAGGCAAGATCATGTTCTTCTGGTTCATGCCCAACTGGAGGCCAGCGCTTATAAAGCCCGGACCATTCTCTGAATTCCTCTAATTTCCTTCGAGAGATGTTAATGTCGATATTATCAGAACCGCTCACACCCAGCTCATACCCCAAACCGGTGTGATCCCCAAGCTGCCAGATATCCCAATCGGTAGGCATTCTGGTGGGTGGCAGTACAGGTTGTGCTTCACCTGAAAAGACGCTCATCACCCATGCCCTGAATGACGGTTCCCAGTGCGAGGGCAGGTTATACCAGTAAGAATAGGGAAATCTTGCATAATGGAGTGCAAAGCGGTCGAGTGCAGGGTAGTACTGTCGCAGCAACACATAGGTCGGGTAATTGGTGTAAAGCATGGCTATTTTGCCCGGAAAATCCTTTTCGAGCTGAGCCAGGAAATAATAGGTGATCCCTGCAAAGCGCTCAGCATCCCGCCAATTATCCGTCAGGTTGTTGTATAGATGGTGATGTTCAGCATCCGCTTCTAAGATTTCCAGTTCTTTGCCATCAATTGCCTCAAGGAATTTGTCGTACTGGACGGTCCAGGGTTCTGATTTGTTGAGAAATGCGTATCCCATCCGAACCTTATCTGGATGCTCTTCCATTTCTGTGTAGATTTTTTCCCACAAGGGATCAATCTCCACACCGCCATTCGAGTAAGCGACGCTTACCCGCGCATCCACCAGGTCTACAACATCCTGGGCAAGCGCAGAGTCCTCAGGCGCTTCATCCAGGTCGAAACTTACATTCCACTTAGATAGATCAGGACCGGTTGCATGTCCTGATCCGGCCATTTGTGCCAATATTTCAGTTGGTTTCATTTTCTTTTACTTTGCCTCCGAGCCGAAGCGGCCTCACTCAAAGAGTGCTCTTCGAGCAACCCCATCGGCGATGTGCCAACGCCATGAGGCGTTGGCCTATTGTTTTTTTGGTTTCCCCTTCTCTTCTATTTCTGGTTCCGCCAAATACATCACCACATCTCCAGTCGCTTCCTGGCGAAGATGATAATTTCCTTCTGGCAGATCATACTGCTTTCGCAACATTTCGATCTGTTCGTTTTCAGCTTGAACCACTTCAGCAAAGGCGGATTGTAGTTCCGTTCGCTGTTGCGCCAGCCCTTGAAATACTCTGATTTGGGTTTTGCTCAATTTTCGCTCGATCATAATAATCCTTCCTGTTCGTCTATTTTTTGTTTGGTAAACTGATCAATAACAATCAAGGCATCCTTCACTTTTTGAGGTACTTCTGACCAGGGCATCTTGCCCCTGACGGCGTGGGTGATTTCAAACATGATCTCATCACGCTCGTCAATCTTGTCCCCGTTTTCATCCACAAAATAATAAGATCGCGCCCAATTCAAGGTTTGTGTTCCTGCGTCATAAGCCAATGACACAGGATGATAAACAATTCCGTGCGCTTTTTTGTCCATGTTTTTATGAGCGGCATTTTATACTCCTAACTAAACCTCATATTCCAGATACAAGTTGATGGTCCCACTACGTGTCATTGCTCCGTGGTAAACAACGATATTTGCGGCCATGTAAACGATCGCGATGTTGTGCCCTACCGCCGTAAGTCTTTGATCAGCAACCCCAACAGAATCGAAACTTGATGGTGTTACAGGGTAGGAGAGTGTTGTTGAAACTCTATCTCCAGTGCCGCGTGTGATGGATATATCTGCATAAATTTTGATGACATTACCAACGCGGCTGTATCGAGCAGAATTTACCGTTGCACTGGTTGGGTCAGTTGTGCCACCCCCGTATCCTATTGTTGGCGTCCAGTCGTTCCACTCCCCCAGCACCGCGGATCTGTAGGTGATATCCTCACCGACAACAACATTTCCGGTGTAGTCAACACTAAAATTGTCCGCATATATTCTTATATCGTTGTCACCAGGCGACCCACCTAAATGTCGTAGTTCGAGAAATGGACCAACTAATCTTGTTGGATAATCTCGAGCAGACAACGAAACCATAGAGGTCGGCCCGGACGCGGATAAATCAAGAACGGACTGCCCGATTGTGTTGTAGACATCCCAAAACCCGGCTGCTTGTCCCCCGGTAAAACCCCAATCCCCACCTATAACCGAGAAAACCGTAGGTCCGCTGCTTTCAAAAAACTCGATCATACCTTCTCGGTTGGCATAGCTGGTTTCTCCTATCAAGATGCCATCTTCATCCAGGATCACATTGCCAGCTCCTGCGTAGAGTTTCCCATCGGTTGCGTCGATCTTGACCTGGTAATCGCCTGCGTCAAGTGCATAAATGCCCGTCCGATCCAGCCAGATCCCCGTTCCTGCATTACTGGCAGTGGGGGGTGTGCTCCCAATTGCTATTGCAGAGGCGCTTTCCGGCATCTGCAGCTTCCCGGTGATCTTGGCATTCCCGCTGGTATCGAAGGTCATTACATCCGTTGTATAAGATCTGATCCGCAGGCCGTTGGTCCCGTCAATTGTGATATTCGGTTTGTTGCTGGCATATTCTCCCAGTGCCAGGCCATAAATCGCACTTGAATATCCCCAGTTTCCGTTCAAATCACCGAACCGGGCTTTTTCCGTTTGCCCGTTATAGGTGCTTCCCTGCTCAATGATCTGGATCCTGGGTGTGTCATAAGCGTTTAACTCAATTCGGCCGTCCCCAGTCGCCCCCAGCACAGCAAAAGGTGTTCCGGTCGGCCAATCGTTCGCCCCGGAACCATCCTTATCCCGGGTCACATTGTAGGTTGTTCCTGATACCAGCGAGCCCACCTCGATATACTCAACCGCTCCCGCAGCCCTGCACAACACGAAATCGCCAACAGTCATGGAAGTGCCGAAGTCGATAGTTGTGTCCGCTGAAGCCACGTCTGCTGAGAATGTGCCTTCTTGTTTCGTGATAAACAGCCACCCCCCGACGAGTGTCACTGTTTGCTGGGCAAATAGCACTGCATCCAGCTCACTCAAATACCCTTTTCGCCACAATTTGGTGCTGCTCCCCAGGTCATAAGTGTCTGTTGCATTGGGGATAAGATGCCCGGTCACAGATCCGGCCAGGATCAGCTCGCCGGTAATTCTTGCATCTCCGGAAACATCCAGGGGGTAGGAAGGGCTGATGCCAAGCCCAACTCGCGTAAGCTGCAAAAATCCGCTGGCATCTGTTGCCAAAAGTGATGCTGCTGCACCAGGATTAGTGCTTGAGGTGATTGCATGACTGTGATTACCGCTGGCGTTATTTGCACTGCTCACACTCAATGTCGCCGGTGTGGTCAGGCTCAGCGTTCGGCTGGCAGAGATATCCCCGCCGCCGGTCAAACCATCCCCGGCGCTGATGCTCACCCCTGCATGGTCCACATGTTCACCGGCAACAAAATTCATCAAACTGTCATGGTCCACGCCTGAAGGCTTCACGCTCGCTTCGATCTTAGGCGTTGAACTATCAAAGGTGAATTCAACGCTTGAAGTATCCAGCAAGATCATTCCCACAGCCACGCGTGCATCTTCGTTTGTGTATTGGCCTGGCTGATAGGTAGGCGAAAGTCCTGATGGTATGGTGTCTCGTTTTGCGGTACCGACAATATCTTTGATCTGTTTTTGGCCTCTGAAAACCGGTTGGATACCTAATCTTTGTGACCATTTGAGGCCTTCGACAAAGTGCACATTAATATTGATCAACCTGGTCAAGTCAACACTATCAGGAATGAGATCGAGAATTTGAACATAGGTGCCAGCAATGCGATAAAGATCACCAAGCCCAACGGGTTGCCGGTCGCCATCGTAAATTTGCCCGGTATGGTCCATGTAATAGGTGATGGTCCCATCTTCTGGTTCCTCACTGAATTGCAGCATCCGGTTCCAATCTACCCAGGCAAGCATCCGCCGGTTGTTTTCCCCAGCACTCTCCATGATCGGAATCAGCTCGTCGAGCAGTGATCGGCTCCCGGCCAGGTAGCTGCTTGTTTCAACCGTGCTCTCATCCCAGAATTTAATATCCGTGATGAACTCTCCGTACTCGCTGATCAATCCGTCCATCAATCGGCCAGCACCCATATAAATATCCATCCACAGGATAAAGGGAATGTCAGCAGGTTGCCCGTAGGCAGAGTTCATGGTCTGCCAGCCCCCCGCTGTGGTGTAAACGAATGCGCTTCCGCCTGTGTAGGATAGGCTCGTATCGAGCTGAAGCCGGTAGTGGTTGGTGTCATCCAGGCTTCCGGTTCGTGAGATCACCAAGCCATATTGTGTTGATGCACTCAAATTGATGTTGGTGCTGAGTTGAAAAGTGATAATGTCGTCCCAATCTGGGCCGTCTGTTTCTGTGCAGCTATTCAGGTTACTCGCTGCAATAGTTTCACTGCCCAAAGCCGTTCCGGTCGGGTGCCCGGACCCATCCAGAGCGTAGATTTCAACCTGAAGCGCATCGACTGGCGCCCCTACTTTTGCTGCACAAATGGTGATCTCCCGCACAGCTCCACTATCTGCACCGGTGGTAAATTGCATGCAGGTTTTTTCAAAACTGGAGTGGCCAATTTGGATTGAATTTGCATCTCCCCAAACGGCATTATCGATCCCGTTGATGGATAATGTGCTCGCATATCGCCAATCCAGCGTATGCCACCATCCCAACAGGTGAAGCGTGGCTGTGACTTCACGGTCATCATCCCTCGAAAACGAAAGACCAAACACGCCCTGTGGGTATTTCTTTTGAGCCAACAATGCAGCCTGGCGCGCAACCGCTGCAGCAGGTGTTGCACTATCCATTTGGGTGATAATTTCTTTATAGCCGTAATCTGCGATCGAATCCGCGTCACCGCTCCACTCAGTCTCCCGACGGTCCACCACAGTTGTCGAGCCGGTCGGGACGTAAGAATATGAGATTTTCACCCGGTTGAACATGTTGTCCAGGCTCATTCTCAGAGAACGGCCATTCGCATTTACTTCAACCGAATTGATAAATCCCCACCAAAATCGATCTGACCGTACCGTTCGGATCGTCACGGCATAACGCAGCCACTCAACCAGGTCCCAAATCGCCCTCGCTGGGCCAGTGACATTGACAGTGGCCAAATCAGGACCGCCCAATGCAGCAAACTCAGCCCGATCAATCTGAAATTTTAGAGCTGGATCAACGGGCACATCTGCAAAAGTGCGATCCTGGAACTCAAAATAAAAATCGCTCATAAGGCTAATCTCCGGGGACGGTATGTGGCGATCAAATCCACATTGATGTTGATGGGTGCAGTTGATCCGGTGCTCATAAAATAAATCCTTGCATCATGCCTTGGGTCGACCATCAGGGGATCACCTTCCGCAAGGATCATATATTGCATGCTGTCGCCGGTTTCATACTTATACGCAAATCCTTCATATGGATCGTCCATGACATATCCGGCTGTAAGGGAAACGGTGTAAAACCGCACACCATCCAATGGCAGCAAATACACATAATCGCAGTGCATGGTTTTGGTACCGCTGGTTGATGTTTTGAACTGAAATCGGACCAGGTAATATTCTCCTTGCCACTTTGGGAACCCAAGGCGGATTGGTGGGTACTGGATGATCTGAGGTCCGCCACTGTCCGGATATGACATCCAGCCTGTATCTTTGGTGATGCCGGTTGTGATCTGCACACGTGTCCAGAGGTCACTGATCGAGGGAACTGTCCGCAATCGCATGATCGGCAAGTACCACCGTCCGATCTCAAGGTTAGGCCACAAGCCATTACCCCACATGAACACATTCACCGCTGCATCCACATTATCAAACGACCTTATGCCATACTTGCCGCCTGAGCAGGTTGCATCGACACCCTCGCTGGCACTGATAGCGTCCTCTCCTTCAGCCATGTGAGGCAATGTGCTGGGCGTCCCGCTTCGATTGAGGCAGGCGATAATATCATTCAATGCACCCGTGCTGCTGAATTTCAGCTTCAATGGAGCAGGAAGATCTCCTGCCAGATCATCAGCATCTATATCTGCATAATTTTCCTGAATGCTTGTTGGGCTGACACCTGTTCCATCTGCATTATTGAACATGTCCAATCCTGTCGTCACATCCGTTCCATTCGAATTTGTGAGGGGGATTGTGGTCTCCGCCCCCTCCCAATAGTTGCGGCGGGTGATGATCAGCCTTACATCGAATGCTGTATTTGCCCATGCCCATTTGAGCGTTTCATCATAATAAACCAGGCTTCCATCCAGGATCTCGCTGCGGTAGCTGCTGGCGTATCCGGCTGGTTGAAAATTTAGATAAACCCTTTCAAAGAAATCGTCCTTCTGATGCTGTCTGGCCAGCTCAAATGCCCGGTTGATTTCTTGGATCTTCGTTTGGAGAGCGCTTTTCGAAGCACCGCTTAAGTGCACTTCCCAGCTTTCAGTGACCGTAGGTTGGCTGGCTGGAGCGCTGGCGGGGGTATTATCCACCAGCGTCAGTGTGATTGTTGTGCTTCCGTGTGTAATTGTGAGCGTGTGAGCCATAGTTAACCTCGTGCCGCTTCTACCAACACCCGTTCAATCAAAGCTCGGGTCTCATGTTCTGATCTGAAATACGCAGGTCCATTGAAATGCAAATTGATCCCTCCACCCACAGCTCCGTTTTGAAGATCGCGGTTGCTGATAATCTGTCCGGGAACGCTCGGGATGAAGGGTTCAGGCCCCAGCTCACCCACCATCAGACGCTGGCCTGGGTAAACACCCCCACCTTCGGCTTCAAATTGATGTGTCACATCCCCCACGTCTGTAAGGTCAGCAAACACGCTTTGTTGTGATCCACCACCGCCTCCTACATTAGGGACGAAGCCCGGATCGTTATATTTAATGTTCAGATAAATCATGCCGGTTTTGGGGTGGATCACCATATTATTGATCTGGTCAATGGCATTGCTGTACGCTGCAATTGCAGCATCTGCTGCTTCCTGCGAGATCATTCCCATATCTGCTGCCATTTGGAAGTAAGCGGATGCTTCAGCCTGGGTCACGCCGTCAATAGCAATCGTGGCCATCAACATATCCAGCACAACCTGGTTGGCCATATCTTCCATCGAGCCCTGCAAGTCCCCAATTTCACCTTCCAACAAACCAATCTCTTCTTTTGCCTTTGAAGCACCGATATAAACGCCGTCGATGTATCCACCGGTGGACATGATCTCCATCAGCTGATTAACCCGGCTTTGTTTCGTGTTAATCTGGCCCATGACATCGTCGTATTGCTTCGCCAGCGAAACCATCCCAGAAAAGTTTGCATTCAGGGAGGTGATTTGTTGATATTCTTCCCAGAATTGTTGCATTTGCTCTGAAGCGCCTTGCAGGTAATGATCCCACTCCCCGGTTTCTTCTCCAGCTCTCTCAGCCATGTCAGCATAAAAGCCAGCATCCAGAGCGGCAAGCTCGATCAGATTTCCCCAATCCTTTGTGGCTATCGCATGGTCTTTGGTTGCTTTTTCAAGCGCTTCAATTTTTTCGATGCTCTCGTCCGTGGTCGCATTTCCTTCTCGTGCTGTTCTCTGGAATTCCTTACCTGCTTTGTTGTATTCTTCCTGGGTGATCACGCCTTGCTCAAGAGCGTCATCCAACGCACTCCAAAATCGCTTACTGACATCTATTGTCTTGAATGATTCGTTGAACCACCCCAGAACCTCATTTGCGACAGGTAAAAATCGCTCGCCCAATTCGACTTTCAAATCTGTGAAATTGGCTTCAAGCTCTTTCATCTGGCCGTTGAAACTATCGCTCTCTCTGGCAGCCTGACCCTGGTAATCTGAGGTTTGCTTCATGATCAGGTTCAACCGGGCCTGAACCTTTTCCAATTCTGACGCTCTTTGAACACCCCCTGCTATCCCCATATTTAGCAGCTCCTGGTTGATAGCGCTCATTTTCAGGTTGACGCCGTACTTTTCCATGACCTCCGTCGAACCCATCAGCCCTGAGCGGATATCTCCAAGCACATCCGCATCAACCTTATTGAACGCAGCACCAAGATCTGTAGCGAGCTGGGTCATGGTGACGGACCAGTTTGCGGCCTCTTCACGGGTCATCCCTAAAGGAGCCAAAATCGTTTGGATGCCGCTGGCCATATCCATCAGACCAATCGTCGAGCGGCCAACCTCATCACCAAAAGCTTCCAGCTCACCGCGAGTGGCTTCAGCCTCTTCTCTAAACGTTTGCTGGAAGAGGGCTGCCTGTTCTTCTGCATCACCCGCCATCTGGATGCTTTCCCACAGCGTATCAGTTACCTGTCGGGTTACCTGGCCAAAAAGCGCCATTGGGCTCTGAGGGATCGAAATCCCAAAGCCGCTCAACGCATCAGCTGCAGAGCCAATGTTTTTCCCAAACAGGCTGATATCACGGTCCAAACCACCTATGGTGGATCGTGCGCCGACAATGGATTTCTCAAAGTTTGATAACCCACCTTTTACTTCTGATAACTCAGCGGTCACTTTGGTGACGCCGTCACCGGTTTGGGTGGTTTTTATCTCAAGCTCTAATACTTGTTTAGCTCCCATAAAGCCTCAGGTTAGCGGAACTTATCATAGGTAGGGTGGCTCTTCCGCCACTTCGCAAAAATGTCTTCAATTTCTTTGTTATGTTGCTGCACCTTTGGCAAACCACATACAAGGCCATTGATCGCATCAATAAAATCCTCAGAGAGATCATCAACTTCACCCGGCCAAAGTTGTACACCCAGGTACTGGTTTACCCGCCGGGCAATCAGGATCCGGCTCAGAATTGGATCGCTGGTTGGTTTGCCCTCTGCCAGCGTCATCAACGCTGGCGTCAAGCTTTTTTTCTGGAATGTAAATACTCAGACAACATTCGCAGCGTCCGGTCCCTTAAGAAGATCAGCATGCCTGGCTCTTCGTTTTCCAACTTCTCAACCAAATCCCGAACATCCGTGGTCGAGCTGTCTTCCCAAACCTGGGCGAACCAGTCGTAATATGTCAGCTTGGCTTCCTGCTCTGCTTTTTTTGCAAGCCGGATTTCTTCCTCTGAACCCACAGTTTGCCCTGCTGTTGGTGCCTCTGGGTTGTTTTCTGTTGATTTTTCCTCAGATTTGTCTTGAAATTCTGCAGGTTTTTCTAACAGAACGCGTTTCAGCGAGGCTTTTTGCCAGTTTTGCAGCCGTTCAGTCACTTGTTGACTGATATTTAAAGGCGGATTGACCCAAACATCGATAACTGTTCCGGCATATTCTTCCTGGTATTCACCAAGGTCCAGCGGGCGGATCACACGTTGGATTTTTATAGCATTAATGCTCACGTTATTTCCTATCTACTAAAATCGGATTAGATTGTGCCAATGTCAGTCACGACCTTCACGCCTAACATATGAGGCGTGCTTTCACCATCACTGATCCCATGGAAAATCGCAGTATGCAGATTGTTCCCTTCATTCTCTTCTCCCAAGGGGATGACTTCCTCGAATTTCCCATAGGTATCAACCGTCAGAGAATGTTTCTCACCGGTACCGATCTGTGATCCTTCGATCACCAATCGCAATGCTTTAGCGGTTTCTGCTCGGTAGGCATCAAACAACACATCGGCATCTGAATTCCCTTCAAATGTCAACGCCCACATCACATCAAGCACGCTCTCAGCATGTCCGGTCATGGTTTTGACGCCCTCGGCCCAGAATTTCGGATGCACCCCTGTCAGGATTTCTATGCGGTATTTTCGCAGCAACCCGGTCTTTTGGGTGTTCCCAAGAGTTGCCCATGTATCGTCTACATAGAACTTGGCGAGGTTCGCAATCATTGCATCCACTGTCGGTCTGGTCAGAGATGAAGTGAATGTGGTTGGAGTGATCTGTTTTCCGAAACATTCCACCTCAACGGTCACGGGTGAGGATTCTCCCACACTCCCCTCAATTACAATCCGCCGCGCCATCACATATTCGATCTCATACGCCTGGACATCGTCACCGCTTTCCAGTGTGATCGAATCCGGGTCATTGTCGCCTTCAAGATCCGGCGTGTGATCCCACAGGTAGTCTCCTTCACCTGCGGTTTGTTCAGCCGCGGTCACATCACCTTTCACACCAATCGAAAGGATCACTGGGAGGGCTTCAAAATAAGCCCCTTCAGGGAAGGTGATCCGCATGTTCCCGGCATGGATCTGTTCTGTCACAGAGCGGTTCGCTCTTGCCCGCAATCCGAGTGTGTCTTCAGGAAAACGGATCTCTCGATCCTTGCCCATATCAACCACACCCAACAGCATGCCGGTAGCAGCTACCGCTGTCCCGTGTATGGCCTCTTTGCCATACTGATTTTTAATAAAAGCCTTTTCTCCCATAATCTTTATCCTCCAGCACTAAGCCGATATTGATACTGTTTCAACTTCTTTCACAACCATAAAAAAATTAATCCCGGTATGAATTTTTTCACCATACGTTAGCGAAGCGGGCCCCTGGTAAAATGGCTCCTCCGGTGGTGGGAGCAGGTAAGCCACGGTGCCGCCCAGCTTAATATTCGCTGCCAAAACGTCTCTGATCTTTTTTATAAATGGCACCGCCAGCCCGACCCCTTCCGGCAATAATGGCGCCTTGATATAAAGTGTGATCTGCACCTGATGAAGAGCCACTGCAGGTGCACTCAAGCCGTAAGATTGTGATCCGCCCGTCGGCATCCAGATGATGCTTGGGCTGGCAACAATCTGAGAGGGTAGATCGTCATATTGATGCACCTGTTCGACACCATCAACACCCTCCAGAACAGATGTCAGATTTGCTGCCCAATCTTCAACAGCCACGATAATCACCTCGTTTCATTTTCCTAATCTCCGTACGATATTAGCTAATGCGTTTTCAAAATAGTTTTTAATTTTCGTCTGTGCCTTTTCGAAAGATGGCATCAGGTACGGACGGGCTTTCAATCCGGCCACTGAGATCGCCCTGGCAATTAGGAACGTGACACTTTTTAACTGCTTCCGGTCGACGCCCAGTTTTCTCAACACCCAAAGCGCTAATCCTTTGATATTCGGCCAGTGTGGATCAGCACCTTCTTCCACCACAATGCCATGTCTTGCATAACTGCCTACGACACCAACAACTTCTCCTGCAGCTACATGGCGGACTTCACCATGGATCTTTGCTCGAAGTTCCCCAACTGCACCGACGGGTGCTGCCTTTTTGCTATATCGATCAACAAGCTTCACGGTCTTGTTCATAGCTTTTTGGTTTTCTTGGGTTGCGATTGCATCATAAGCGGCAAGGCTTTGCAGCGCCCGGTCAAAACCTTTTGTTTTGATTTCTATATCAAACATTTGCTGCCTCTCTATCCAATCGCCGTTCGGATCAAAGGCCGTAATTTCTCCAGCGCTTCCGGATCCCATCTGCCATTCCAGACAAGCTCACCGCCCAAATCCACCGCTCCCCTGGCGTCTGCATAACCCTGCTGAGCCCGTAACAGATCGCGCATCACAGTGATCCGGGCTGCACCAACAATATTGAACGGAGGTCTCCACAAAAAGATGGCTTCTCCGCTTGTATATGCTGCTGCAGTGGAACCATTCCTGGCACGGATAACCGTGACATTATTATCGGAAACACCTGTGACAAATAGATATTCACTTCCGATCCTGATCAGGCGTCCAAGTTGTAAAGCAGTTCCCAATCCGAATTGATCCTCTGCATCGCCGTCAGCGACCGAGAAACTGCTTGCATCCTCTGCCATGTCAGCCGCCAGTGTCAGGCCGCTGTCCTCCCAACACAGATCACGATCGTCTGTATAACCCCAAACGCCCACAATCTTTACGGAACGTTGTCCCTTGAAGAACACGGAGTAATCGCCATTGAGGTTCAACAGGATCGTGTTATAGCTGCATTCTTTATCGAAGTCCTCACCTACAGCCAGGTAATAATCATTTGCACTCAGATCCTCATAGGTCTGACCGTTGTCATCACTTACAGAAATACTCGTCACAGAGATCAAATCTGGAACCCACATGACGCTCTTCCCTGATCCGGAAAAATAGCGTGTGGCTAATAGCGGGTAAAAGTGGCGTTTGCACCGATGGTCTATTGCCCGGCTCACATCCACGCACCGTCCGTAAAGAGGATCGTCATATTTACTGGTTGTGCTCCTGATCAGATCAGGTGCAACTGCTTTGATTTCACCTGGTGTAACATAAAGGTTCATTATTTTGTTTTAGAAGCCCCTCGTTTTGGCTTCGTCTCTTCCGGTCCCGGCTTCTTATCTTCCGATTCCTTCGTTTTTTCAGGTTCTTTTTTGGGTGCGTCCTCGATAGTCATTTGCGGGTTCTCCTTTTCTTGAGACTCGTCGATAGTGACCAACCCGATTTCTGCATAATGTTTTGCACGTTCATCCTCCCATTGAGTGACGACATCACCTGGTTTGTAAGATTTTCCAGTTCGCGCATCAACAAATGGCAGTGCTGCTTTCACAATTAATTTCCTCTTTTTTGTTCTAACCATCATCAACTCCAATCTATTGGTTTGCTTTTTCTATTCGTCTTGCTTCCTCTTCACTCACCCTGAGGATTTCCATCTTCCCACCCACATCACCAAAGGGGACCCGAACGCTCTCACCTTTTCGGATAATTTTGATCGGGAGTTTTCCTGTCTTTGGATCAGAGAGCGCTTCAATCCGGTATAAATCCGGTGATTCCGGATCGGGCCAGATGATTTGTGGCCAGGGTTCATAGGTCTGATGTCCGCATACAACACCCAGGTCACAACGTTGCGTAAACCCGTGAGCCTGTGCATCAATTGCCAACATCCAATCACTGCTAACAAGTTGCGGGGTGCCGGGCCAAAGAGAAAATGCGATCTTCTCTAAAACATTCCGTCTGATCAATGTACATCCCTGGCCTACGCCTTCCACATCAATCACTTTTCCCCAAGCATCTTTCGCTGCTTCAGGATCTTGGCTGATGCTCCTTCCTCTCAATGCGCTCAACTGAGTGTAAGCAGACCATTCTCTCCGGCTGTGACGCCAAACGTATAGCCCATATGCTATATCTGCTTCTGTTGCGACCAACCTTTCCACTGTGTCTTCAGGGACGATCATGTCGCTCTCAATGCTCAGCAGCGCATCGAAGCCCAGATTTAAAACCATGTCTCGTGCCACGTTGTAATTGTGTGCGACGTTTTCATACGGATAATCAAACGGGTTGTCATGACCTCGGAACCAGAATTCGAGACCAATCTTGTCAGACTTCATCCGCAAGATCGACTGGACAGTCCGTCCCCACAAACGAGGGTAATTCGGACTCATCGGGCAAAAAACCAGCACAGACTTTATTTCATTCATCCAATCACATGTCCTTCATAACCTAATCCCAGGAACGGGTTCAAACTGAAAATATTGCAGCGGTACACAAGTCTTATTCGATCCCGAACAGCTAACGTTTGAGGGAGGATCTCCTTTAGCCATGACCTGTACATTCGATCACCCATAAGTGCCTCGTTATAACCATCAAACCTGCTTTTGCCATCCAACGTTCCACAGTCATGTCCGCATAAGATAATGTTTGCTGCTCCCATCACAGCAGCGATATGCATCGCACTTGTAATGGTGCTGTAGCTTACAACAATTTTTCCGGAAGGCTCACTGATCACTTCGAGGTTCACTTTTGTTTGTTCGTTGTCTTCATGATCAAAGACATAATCAGCGTGGGGGTTGAGGCCCATCCTGTATGTACCGCTTTTGTAGCGGCTTATGATCAGCGGGATCCCTGTATTTTGCGCTTCGTCCATCATCTCAGCTTCTTTCCGGACCAAGTAATCAGTATGGAACTTTCTGAATACCTGGTTCACACCGATGGATATTTTGTTCTCAAAAAAAGATTGATCAACATAATCCATGGTGGGGCCAGCTGCAATGATCCAGACATCATCACCCAGGTGTTTGTTTTCCAGTTCGTACACGTTGCGCATAAGTGCTCCAGCGCCTGGGCGGCTAAGAGGCAAACCGCCCAGGCAATTCACAATGAGGGCTTCGACGGTTACCCGTCGTTAGCTCACAATCTCATCAACCGAAGCCAGGTCAAAATCGCTGGCGGGTAAGAAACGTGGATCAGCGCCAAGGACCAGCACAGCTGCATCCGAGGTGGCTACACCAATCGTCATCAAACCGCGCACGAATTGATAACCGTCTTCACGATCCAGCTCTTCAGCCTTCACATTCACAACGACCTGCTTGTCGTCGTCGGTTCCAGCTTCCGTTAACTGTGTGATGCTCTTGCCGCTGATATCTTGGGCACCAGCGCCTGCAGCACTCGTCGCCTCCTGGACTTTGAAGTCAACAGTTGCGCTTGATCCAAGTGTGCCAGTCATCACAACAAAACCGACATTTTGGAATTTGCTCATATCCACCCAATCTGTTCCATGGGTGCCGGTCCCGCAGACATCTGGATCAACAGTGCCGAGAACCGCAATTCGTTCTGAAAATAGACTTTCCATTTTTCACCTCCGAGCCGAGCGGTCTCACTCAAAGAGTGCTCTTCGAGCAGCCGCATCGGCTAAGTGCCGGGGTCTCTTGACCCCGGCCTATAGTTTCAATTAGCTCAATGCAACAAACGGACTCACAGTCGTGCTTCCATCTGCCAGGGTGATTGCAGCATCCAGCCACGGTTGCCCGTCGATCGCTTCCACCACCCGGAATGCCGTCTGATTGCTCTGGAACTTGTGCTCACGGCTCACATCCATCACCATCGCTTGCCGGTCACCCCACAAATACCAGGCATAATCGATCAACATCACGTCGCCAGCTGTACCCAGTGCAGGCAGCTTTTCCGTCCAGTAGATCGGGTAGCCCAACAGCGTGTCCGGTTTCCCGGTTGCAGCGTTCGGGTGCCAGATGTAGTTCGACGCTCCGTCGATCATCTGGTACATCTCGGGCATCACGGATTGCGACATTACCCAGATTGGGTTGCCGCTCAGGATCATCCGGCTGGCCATCGTCACAGCGTCCACAAACTTAAATTTGCTTGCGGTGTCACGGCTGATGTCGATGGTTGCGTCAGCGCCTAAAATGCCCTGAGGGCGTCCAGCACCGTTGCCGCGCAATGAATCGTAGTCTTCCTGCCAGGCCAGCGCGCCGCCAAAACTGCCGGGGCCCTGAAGGAAGGCTTCCAAAGAAATCGGTGAGTCTCGCAGTAACCCATTGGGGACCTCAGTGTATCCAGCCAACTCTCTGGCCTTCAGCTCCACCGATTTGAAATAGGGCTGGCTTTCGGTGATGTCAGCATTTTCTTCGGTGTAGTACGTTCGCACGCCGCCGTAGAATCCGCTCACACCGCTTGCCCCTCGGCCGTAATCCACGGCAGGGAATTCCACACTGCGGGCTCCCATAGGGACAATCCTTGCCCGATTCCGCATGAAGCTCAATTCACCACGGGTCTGAAGGATTTCTTGATTTTGCTGGGTTGGCAGTAAAAACCCGCCGGAAATGCCGGTTTCACCGGACATATCCTTGGTGTTCATCAGCTTCACCAGACGTGGATCTTGCACACCGTTGATCTTCCAGTCCACAAGGGCTTTCAGATATTCCCAACCGTGCTCAAATCCTGCATCCCGGGTCTTCCGCTTCTGGTCTTCTTCTTCCTGATCCAGTTTTGTCTTAGCCTCCTGCTCTGAGTGCTTCTGCTCAAGCTCCATCAGACGCTCAGCACGCTTGGCTTCTTTCTCGATGTCCTCAACCTGCTGGAGCCAGGCATCTACCTGTTCCTTTTGTTGATCGGTCATCTCTTCCGCCATCAACCCCTTGGCACGATCCAGGATTTGGGCGGCTTCACGATACTTTTCTTCAATTGATTTTGAAGTAATTGCCTTAATACTCATTTCTCACCTCACTATTAGGGTTTCTTCAACCCAAGACTAAGTTCCAATTGTTTCGCTCGCAACTGTGCCTTAGTAAGTGCATTTTCCTGCGGCTTGGCTAAAGTCTCGTTGCTCTTCACAGCCGTGGTGATCGTCGCCTGGTTCATCCCCCAGGTTACCGGCGAATACTCCCACAGCTTCAGTTCCTTCAGCAAACAGACGTTTTGTTCGTTCTGTTTGATAAATTCAAATTGAATGCGGTCAAACCCGATGGACCATTCGTCCATCGCACCCGCTTTATACAGGGCATATGTTTCCCGACCAGCCTGCACCTCCATGATGAACTGCGTCCTGGTAAACAGGCCGCCTGTTGCATTGGGGAACCGTGATAATAATTCCGGGGGAAGCATATCCCGTGTATGCTCGACGATCATCAGCGGCATCCCAATCACACTTTTCCAGGTGTGCTGATGCAGGACACGGATCTTTCGAGCCCCAGCTGGCCCCCGTTCCTGGATCGTTTTTGTGAACGCGCCCAACTGGATCACATCAGGTGGATCATCCTGGTCCATAATCCCGAACACGCTTACATATGCCTCGATGATCCCTGTCTCAGCATCCATCTCTTTTGTAAAGCTCGGAAAGGTTTTTATCTGCATTTTGTTTTCCATATCAATCACCATTTATCTTGCATCTTTGATAGCTATCGCCATCTTTTGTAATTTTTCATCGACAACGGGGAGAACCGTACATCGGCAGAACGGATGTAAAGGTGGATATTTCACATCGCCGTAATCCATCCGGAGACGCTGTCCGTCGACCACCATATCTGAGTCACCATAAGCGAATACACCGCCTACAGCGATTTTTGTACCGTGCATTTTTCCACAAAACGGACACAACCGTTCATCATGTGTCGCGTACCATTCTTTAACTTCGATCCCGCCCTGGCGATAGGCTTCAATAGCACCTGCATTAGAACTGCGGATCGTTTCACTTCTGGCGATCATTTCTGCTCGAGTATCAGACCAACCGCTATAAACCGACTGGGTTTCTTCAATTAGCTTCACAATTGACCACCCCTCAGTTTGTGCACGTTCCATCAAACCTCTGATCTCATTTCGTGTGGTTTGGTTGATCTTTTCTGCAAATTGGTAGCTGTGCTCTCTGATGAATGCGGCCACCGCGGGGTTTTCGATCGACCAATCAATGCCGAGTGCTGCAGCCCATTCAGCTATCTGCTCGCCGGTTAACCCAATCATCAATGGTTGGAATGTATTTGCCCAAGCATTTAGACCGTTGGCGGCCAGCCAGGTTTCAATCTCTTTCCATATCTGTTGGTAATTTATTGTTTTGATCGATCCCTTCTGGGAACGGATCGCTGCTTCAATACTTTGGGCTTCAGACTCAAAGAGTTCAGCCGCCTTTTCTTTGAATTTCCCTTCCCATGCTCGTGATACCCGATCAAAACGTTTATAAATAATTTCAGACCAAATACTTCGTTTAGATAGATCTTCCTCGTGTTTTGCTGCACCCAGAGCCACTGAAACCTTTTCACCATCCTTGGTGTAAACTTCAACGCTCTTGAATTGGAGGGTCAAAGCAGGGAGATCAATCTCGGGCATTCTGCTTCCTGCTGGCAGGTAAGCTAATGTAATATGAGGTGTAAATCCATGGTTCATCACCGGGTCGATCCCGGTTTCTCGCAGAGCAGAAACAAGTTGTTCTCTAAACTCCGAAATTCGCGGGCTGTCGAAATGGGCACAGACAGGGACCATGCCCTCCGGGTTCTCCTGAAAACGAATTAGTCCTCCGGTCATCCCTTTGACGAAGTCCCACTTTTCAGCAATCTGGTTCACTGCCTTCAGGATTGCATCATCGGAAGGATCTGTTGTCAGCGCTAATGTGATATGCATTTCGCCTTCAGTTGTGCGAATGCTTCCTTCAGGTAGATCACCCACAGCATCAGCCAAAACTTTCCCGTAAGACACTGGTATTGAAAAACCAATCATCATCCCCTCGAATCCTTTAGTGATCATCAGCTGGGAGGGATTTATTAACTTCAATTCATTTTCTTTTATGCCGCTTTGTTCAATAGTTATTGCCTGAAATTTCAGTGTTTTGTTTGAGGCGTCACCAGCCCCATCATTAACTGCTTCGGCCATCAACGGCCGATAGAGTACATCACCAACGCCAATAGGTAATGGTCCCAGACCGACTTCACGCCGCGCCTCATTCACTGTGATCCATCCACCCATTACTGCCTGATTAGAGCGGGCAAACCTGTTAGACCGATCGTCTTGAAGTGCAACTACAGTCGAGTAATCTGCCATGATGATCGCATCATCATCCAGTTCATCCGAGAAGGCTCTGGTAAGCGCTTCTGCCAGTTTAGTGGTTGTCGGAATGATGTTGTCTTCCCACAATGCTCTTCTGGCCAGTGCATAGTTGCTGTAAGTGGCAGCATCCAGCCCAGCCTTCACACCGATCAAAACAGGTGGCACCTTGAATGCTGCACAGATCCGTGTTTCACTGATCGCTCGTAGGTCTGGGAACACCATTTCGTCCATATTTAGACCCGTCTGTTGATATTCAGCATCAGCATCCAGGACCATGATCTTATGCCAATTCTGCTCCCCAGAATATTGTTCAGAGATCCGGTGCTGGATTCGCTTTACCTCGGTATCATCCAGGATATTCTTGCTCTTGATGATCCCACTGGCCACAGCACCATTTTTGAAGAACTGCTTGATAAAAGCTGTCTGTTGGTTATCGTTATCAGCGTCAAATGCGGCTGCCATAAGTGGTGGGATTCCGCGTCCCAATCCGTGATAGCGGTCATTTGGATCAGGATATTTAATATGAATAACTTGCTCTGGCATGAAGTACAGCTTCTCGCCTGATTGTGTTGTATAGGCATATCCCAATAAGGACCGGCGATCATATATGACGCCATCCGACTGAATAACAGGATTTATTTTGTCGGGTCTCGGGAGCCAAAGTGCGGTTGTTCGCCCTTTGAGCGAGTTAGTTCCTTCCCGTTCACGTAAGATAAAAGCATTACCATCCAGATTTAGATAAGTCAGCAATAATTCCACAAAGTCATAATGTGATTGTGTCGCATTTGGCATATCCAGAATTTTTTGCAGAGGGCTCTTTTCATGGATTTCAGTCTGCCCTCGGTTCAAACGTCGATGAACCTGCAATCTGGCACTGGGAGCTGTTCGTGCAATCTCTCTCACGGATGCATATACAACAGCATTCCGCTTGTAGCCTTCTTCACAATAAGTGTCATAATCCACCAACCGGGTTACTTCCACCCCGTTATTGTTAATTGTCGTTACAGCATATCTTTGCCCACGGATCGCCTTACTCCAAAGGTTTAGCGTGGAAATGACCTTGCTGCCCGTTTTAGCTAACCAACTATGCTTTGCCATTAGTGCACCCCACTCCGACCGGAACGTGCAATTTTGTTATATCCACCAGCGGTCGCATCTACCTGGTCATCATGTTTACCTTTCGGGAACATAATGAACTCTTCAATAAATGCTCTATTCCATGTCCCTTTCACTAAATGCACCAATTTTGCCTCACATGCTGTAGCTAATGCTGTAGCCCGAACTTCTTTACTTTTGTTGCCAACCGGGTCAGCCTTAATTGGTCTTCCTTCCAGCTCTTTGACCGTGTTCCTGGCCGCTTCCATGCCAGCGGCTCCGTTCTCAACCTCGTGATATTGATTGACCGTAGGCCCTACTCGCTGAAGATCGCCATCGATTATTCGCTTCATTTTCTGGTTGCGGCCATATGAGCTCAATTGCTCTCGCACCACATCTTCAATGAAATAATGGCCATTCGGTGCCCGGCTGATCAATACACCAGCGGTGTAATCCCCACTTTTATCCGTTCCGGCTTTATCCCAGTACCTTGCTCTGGAAACCACATTGTCTGGCGCTTTGTCCACAATATCAAACCACTCCGGCTTGAACATGGCCCCTTCCCGTTGGATTGGGCTTTGTTGATACAGTGATAACCAGTCATGTCCACCAACATTGGTTCGGATCCGATCCAGGTCACTTTCGTTGTATTTTTCTGGCCATAATGCCTGGCCTTCATCCCTTTCAAGTTGATCAACTTCATCAGTCCAAACACCGTTCAACAGCATATCCCGGTGATATTTCTCGTAAGTTTTTTCCTCTGGGATAGAGGGTTTTTCCCATATCGCAGGGAGGTTCAGCACTTTGTATTGATCCGCCATCGGGTCGCTGACCATCTGGGCTAATAGCCGACCAGCCAGATCGTCCGGATGCCACCGGGTCATGATGATCACCACAGCACCACCATCTTCCAACCGTGTATAGGCTGTTGAGGTCCACCAATCCCAAACACGTTCACGTTGTGATTCACTCTCAGCTTCTTCTCGTCCTCTCAGCGGGTCATCCACCACCATCAAGTGTGCACCGGTACCGGTGATGCCGCCTCCAACGCCAGCTGAAACTACACCACCCCGATGGGGGTTTGCCAGATCCCAAGCAGTAACACTTCTGCTGTCATCTGACATACGTACCGGAGTCTCTATGCTCGATCGATGGCCAAACAATGCAGCAAAACGATCATCCAAAACAAGATCACGGGCTGCCCGGCTGTTTGCATTGGCACGATCGCCGTTATATGATGTCAGGATGATCCTGGTATCTGGCAAGTGGCCTAATAGCCAGGCGGGGAATTGCCTTGAGCATTGCTCGGTTTTTCCATGTCGTGGCGGCATGAAGATCATCAAACGGCCAATGCCTTCCTTTCCTCGAGTGCGGATGTAACGGGCAACCTGTTCCAAGTAATGTCCGACCAATTCATGATGCCGATATCCCCTGTACCAGGGAGAAACATATTCCGAGAAATCGACCAGATGCCGTCTGGCCAGTTCTCGTTGGAGCAGCTCAGCTTGAGCCAGATTAGGATCGATCGCAGTAAGGACCTCAGGCACTTGAAGCACCTCCATCCGAATCCTGATCACCGGCTTTTAATGCTTCAGCCCGTTTCCGCAATTCTTCATCACTTAGCTGGCTCAGATCATCCGGGGAATATCTGTGATCACTCACATCCACCTGTTGCCGTGGGGTGTAATCACCCAGCATCTCAAAGAATAATTTCCGGTCTTTATGAGCTTTGTAATCCGGATCCTTAGCAACCTTAATGAGCGCTTCGATCACATCTCTCCGATGTTCATAAAGAGGTGCAGTCTGCATCACAGACACCACTTCGTCGATTGTCGGGTTTCTCTTCCGCCAGGTGTAGATCACCCGCGGGCTTTTCAACCCAAGTACTTTTGTGGCGAGATCAGTTATTGATGCTGGCCACCGTTCCGCCTTTGGGCTTGCTTCCCAGGCGATGTAAGCGGCGACACGCCAATCCCATCCCATTTCTTTTAGACGAAGATAATCTTTGAACCATGCATCACGGCCGGGTTCGGGCTCGTTCTGGGTCTCAAGCGCCTGCAGTGCAGCCATACTCACGCGTTGAACTTCCTCCGGATCCAGGCCAGCAAGTTCATCTGGTTCCGGCAGGTCCAACCCAAGGGCCAGCTGCTCTAAATTCTCCAGGTCACTTCTTTTTATCGCCACGAAATCACCAATCAGGACTTATCATCTTGTTTACCAACAAGATTGTTCAATTTGCGCTCAAGTTCAGAGACACGATCGCGAAGCAGAGCGTTTTCATTTTCCAGATGTTTGATCTTCCGGTCTTTTTCAGCCAACTCTTTATTCAATGTCCGGATTTCTTGCTGCATTGACTCAGCCTCGTCGTTTTTTTCTGCTAATTCACCTTCAAGATGTTCGATTTTTCCCTCTAACCGACCAATTTCACAAATCAGAGTTGCCATCTCCGCTTTTGTTTCAGCTTTGTACTTGGCAAATTCCTGCTGCAGCTCATTGATCTGGAGGTTTTGCGCTTTGACGAGCTCGCCAGCCGTAGACGCAAAAAGATTTGCAAGGTGAGCTTGATTGAACTGATCGGCATGTTCGCTGTCAGACTGAGCTTTTTCAGTTTCAGCTGATCGCTTTTTTCGATTTATCCAGGCATCAATCAGTTTTGTTATTGCGCTTCCCACCCCAAGCGCAGTCAATATCAAAGCTATCGTCGCCCAATCCATGGCTCTTAAAAAGGTTTGACGTTATAACTTGTCCCGATCACCGGTACATTCCCATTTGAGAGCACCTTATGCGTGCCCTGGCTGACCCAGTTCTGGATCACATACGAAAATATTAATGAGAATATTTCAGCTAATTGGGATAAATGAGCGTCGACTCCGCTGATATCCACCTCTGGGGCAAATATCTTTAGCAGGTAAAGGGTGATCAACCCGACCAGGTTGAACCCGGCCGCCCATGTTCCGGCGGTGCCATCCTTGACCACGCCAATAGCCTTCAGCACGTTGATTACAATTGCCACTATGGCAGCAAACCCGCCTAAAGCCAGTAACTGCTCAATTAAACTCATGAAATCCATTTCAACCTCCAAGGTTTATTCGACTTTAAACACAAAAACGCCCATCACCAAAGAACCGAAATTCCTCGGTGACAGGGCGCTCATCTCCTGTCTTGGTCCGAACTGCATCGGACCTGCACCTTTATACTATAAGATCTGAGGGATATTGTAAATAGAAGAGCTGTTCAGAAATGAACCACAAAGCCCCCGGATTTCCAGGGGCTCTGCTGCGCCATATTTACCACCACTATCTAAAAAGTTCAAATTATGATATCGTGACGGGCGTCGCCCACGCCCGTCAAAAGGAGAAATACCACTAAGAAACTGAAGAAGATGTTCCTGACACCTTCCACGATACACCAACAAAAACGGGTTGTCAATCGACAGCCCGTTCAGTATCTTTATAAATCAAGTTGAGTAGTATTGGCAAATTTTCAAGGATTGTTTGCATAGCAATTGTGCTTTTATCCTCTGATAATTGCCACAGTAAAAAGGCTGCATCAGCTGCTTCAGCAAGGTCCAAACAATCGCCCCCTTTTGTTTTTAACCGGTTAATCACAATTTCAAAGGCTTGCATGGACATTTCCCGGATATATTCGGGAGGGAATTTTGTTTTGGTCATGATGATCTCACCCTTGTATAATAGAACGCAAGTTCTATTATAGCACTCTAAAGGCATCTAATCAATGTCAAAAGCGGCGAAAAATCTCAGTAATTTGCCGCTTCCGGCATTTATAAATTATGGTTCTGAACCCTTTCCAACAATCTCTCCAATGCCTCCTGGCTGGGAAACCAGGTTCTGACGCTCCCGCAGACAGAGCACCGGATATCCAAAACCGTTCCTTCGACGACGCCCATGACCTCGGGGGGCTCAGGTTCATCAGCCAGGTTATCAACAGCCTGGCGGTAGATCATAAGTTGAGTGATCCCTCGGCCGTTGCGTCGCACTAAACCCATAACATGGCCATTCTCACATGTCCACACACGCATTTCATTCATAACTATCACATCTCCCATGGATACTCATTTTTGATGATCCCCCATACTTTGCAGGTGGCGATGATGCGCCACCAAACCCAATAAATTAGACACTGAAATTTCTGCCAAAAATAATGAAACAGAGCATATAAACCAAATGTTATATCTCTACGAACACAAACTAAGGCTGATTCCCAAGGTAATTCTTCAATAATTAATAGGGGATATGGTCCTATTCGGATTTTTTTGCCTACATTAATAACATGATTTGGGGCAACGCCGAATTCTTCCAGTAAACGTATTGATATTTTTATCCTCCAATGTTTCTTGCCTTTCCACTCATATTTAACAGGATATCGGCCAGTCATTCCATAAACCGATTGTGTCTTGACGATGATGTCAGCAAATTTATCAGACATTTATCCTCCTTCCAGCACCAATCCCCAATTCCGGCATCCAATCCGCAGATATGAGATCTACTTGCGCGCCTTCCACATCGACGTTTTTTCCTTCATATCTGTCCAGTCGCTTCCCAACCCAAGCGGTATCAGGCCACAGTCCAAACCATGCCTGATATCTCCAAGCTGCCATTTCAACGGCTGCACTCACTCTTTCCGCTTTTCTGACCAGCGTCCAAAGGATAATTTTCCTATCTTCTGGAATTGCTATTTCCAAATTGTCCAATTCATGTTCATTTGTAAACTCAACTTTCACCACCTCACCCCGGACTGGCCAGATCAAGTGGCAATGCCAGATCCCGGCTTCCTGGTAGATTGTCGAGTGGAGAGAGTTGGCGCTTTCCCATGGAATTGATCTCAGCCACTTTACCTTTGCTTCCTTTAATGTCTCTTCATTTCTGGCCAAAAAATGAAGGCGGCGCCAACCCTGTCGGGTCATGCAATTCTCAATAATCATTTCCTCATTCACAATGCACCACTTCCTCATATAGCGGTTCCAAGTTCAACAGCTTTTCTGCGGTGCTCAATCTGAAACCCTTGTATCCGCTCTCAAGCCTTTTCACAGTCATAGGTGATAATCCAATTCGCAGTGCAAGCTCTTGTTGGGTCATGCCCAGTGCAGATCGGAGCTCTCCGAGTTTTTCTGCGATCATGGCCGCCTTCTTCTGTTTTGGATTTGCCTGATTTTCCAATCCATAGTTCCCCTGATCTAACACAAAGGACAAAGGAACTAATTTTTGGTCATGCATTCCGGTTGGACCTTTCACCACCTCCAACCCCCTTGAGCTGGAGAGAAGCAGTCCTTCTGGAAGGCGGCCCATATGCAATTCCTCTCGCATGACCGTGACAGGGAAGGATATCCCGACCCAATCACCATACATAGCCGGATCAGTAAAATGACGCCGTTTGGTCATGAATAAAAAACCCTTCACAACATACCTGTTATTTTGTTCAGCACCCTTCATGTGGCCTCTACCTCCAATTTTCCTTACAAGCCGTTCTGTGCAACCTTGCGCATCCAAAAGCGCAACCCAATAAGGACACCATAACCCGAATGAAGGCCTTTGTTTTATGGTTGCCTTTATTGGTGTCGTTATCGTTCATTTATATGAATCTGGTAGATCAGACTCAGGCAATGATATAGTGAATTCCCAACGCATTGACCGTGAGGGAACCTTGGCATCGATCATCTCAATTCGGTTGAATTGTTTCAACCCTACGGTAAGCAACCAGCACATGACCTGGCTTCTGGGAAGACTTTCGGTTTCGGCAATCCGGTCCATGATTTCTTGCAATTCGACTGGCATGTCAACCATGATCCGGTTTCGTTGCCGATCCGAACGTAGTTTCTTCCTTTGTGCAGAAGTCATTGAACGTTCTTTAGCCATCCTGCCATATAATGGGTCTCGTCCCAACGCACTGGTCACCGCTGGATCAATGGCATTTCTTCGTTCCTCATCATTTGTCATTTTCATACCCACTTTCATCACGTCCTGCTGTTAGGACTGCGACCAACACAATTCCTACTGGAACACCGATGAACATACCAACAATTAGTCCAATTCCAAACATTTTCAAATCTCCTTCTTTACTACAAGTCACCTGATAACTAATGCCTCTGCTAATATCTCACACACATGCAAATAACCGCCGGTTTTTCCCAGGCTGTTGACACTTTCGCTCATACCATCGATCCCAATTGCTGATCTCGAAAGAGGGGCATATTTCCAGATGGTCTGCCCAACCGCAGAAGCCTCACGCATTTTTGTGTCTTCAGGGATAGGGGGCAGCAAGATGTCATTCCCGATCGTTTTAGCAATCTCTTCAAGATTGCTTATCGTTTCATTTGTCCGGCGTTCAAATCGCGTCGGCAGGATCCCAAGCAGTTCTGGTGCTTTCACCCCCGGTACCCGCGCCAGGTCCCGCAGTGTCCTCAGCTCATAGTTGATCCCGTCCAGCGCGTAATAATCCATCAGCGCCGGGATGATCAGGTAATCCGCCGCTACCAGGGCGAGGATGTGGAGCACGTCCGTGCTGGGTGGGGTGTCAAGGATGCACAAGTCATAATCCTTTGAAACTTCTGCCAGGGCATTGCGCAATAAATGCTCCCTGAAATTCGCAGAACGTATATGTTCTTTGACCAATTCACTGGTGTGGTCATTAGGGACCACAAATAAACGAAAACCTTTTTCCAAAAAATCATAAGGAACCACTTCCAAAGGTTCCTGTTTAGCCAGCCATCTGAAGAGGCCATCATCCTTCTCAATGTTTAATCCCGTAGCCACATGTCCCTGGCCGTCCAGGTCCACCAGCAACACCCGAAATCCCTGATCTGCAAACCACGCACCCATATTGATCACAGTTGTCGTTTTCCCTACACAACCCTTTTGGTTCGCTATAGCAAGCGTGATCATGCCGTACCTCCCATGCCTGGAGGCGTCCACTGTCCGCCCACAATTTCAATCACTCTTGAGTTTCCGACCTGCTGAGGTCGTTCGATCACACCCGCTGCTTCGAGTTGATCCAGGTGATAAGCCACCACACTTGTGGATGTGATCCCCGTTGCTCGCATGATCTCCATATAAGTTGGGGAGTTTCCATCATGTGCTTTTTTGTATTGAATGATAAATTTCAACATTTCTGCTCTGATTTCACACATAGCTTGTTACCTTTTCTGGTGTCCAAATCAACATATCCTCTCCCCAGTATCCTTTTGATCGCTGCTCGACCGGAACCCATGGAACACCAAGGGCATGAAACACATCAATTTCTTCTGGCGTTTTTATTGGATCTTGCTGGCCAATTTGCCAGATCCGGCTGTTTTTCACGTATCGATCCAGCCTGCGAGCCCCTCCCTGGTTGCGGGATGTCACCAACCATTTGCTGAAGTCAGCGCTCCCAGTCCTTAGAGTGAATGTCACTCCCCATCTATCCGGATCAGTCAGGAAGAGGTCCACCTGGAAGTTTTGGAAACGCAGCTCCTTCAATCGGTGTCCGGATCGAACCTGTGCGTAGATTTTTGGATTTTGTTCCAGGTGGATATCAAGCAAGGTCTGATCATCCTCGATATCACCGAATAAGGTCGGTTTATATCGTTTTTTAGGGATCGCCACCAGCTCAATGTCGCCAACCATTGGGCAACGACGCCGGATGCTGCCTGCGATCTCAATTCGCTCACAATGGGGCTGAAGAAAAGCCAATAACTTCAGAGCAACGATCAGCCCATCCTCATACCTTTGTTTTTCTTTCATGTTTCCTTCTTGGTATTTTCAACCTCTTCACCCTCAACTGGATCAGGATCGTCGACCTCAGGCTCTTCCTCGGATAGGTGAATTTCAAATTCAATTCGCCATGCAGGACGCCAAAGGGCATCGTCACCGACACTGCGTGAGAATCCCTTCCTGAACTGCCCAAGGTGAACGAACCCTTCTTTTACAGCTTCGTCCAGCGGCATATTTCCCGGGTTTGGATCAACCTCGATATGCACGATTTTGATGAAAGACCCCTTTGGTTTGATCGAATACTTCTTCCCAAGCCTGAAGAGTAAAGCGCCATCTCGATAAACTTTTGTGATCCTGGGGCCATCATGCTCAAATTTGTCCCATTTTTGGACAGGCTCTCGAAAAACCTTTGCCCAATTATTCATTACCCGATCAATTCCTGTATATGTTTCATACCGTTCGTTTTTAGCCATTTCAAATCTCCTTTATGTTCATATTTTGTTTCCACGTTTCAATAATTTTTTTGTTATCCTTCAGGTAGTAAGGTATTCCCTGGCTTTTTCTGGGGCCATCTTTTAACCCCAAATCATGAAGCATGACCCTTCCAATCTTTGGGCTGGTTATCCTATGTGGCAAAAATTTCTCAGCTTCAATAACTTCTTTAATATCACCTGGATAGGTGTATTCATCTCCAAAAAAATCCACATAGACATGTTTCTGAAAATTTGATTCATGGAAAATTAAATCAATAGCTTTAATAACAGCTTCTTTTTGTTTGAAAATTTCACCTTCAACATCTTCCAAACAGATCAATGCATTTTCAACTCTCTCTGGATCCGAAATCCGATCCATCCCCTCAACAAACACATCCACAATCTCTTTGAAGCGATCGAGCCAGCTATTGACCATTTCATCAACTTCTCTCATATCCTGGTACTCAGCCTCTTCTTCAAACTTCAATATCAATCCAACTCTCATCACTTTCTCCTTTATCTCTATACAATCCTTCTATATTTCGTGAATAAGTGAAGGTTCCCCTTTTTCCCGTGAATATTCTTCACGAGAAAATCCAATAGCAAGGAAGTCCTTCCGGCTCTCTCAAAATCACCCATGGCAAAAATTTTCCGTGATCGCTTAGTAACCTTCATATATTTACATATATTCATAATGTTTATAAGAAAAGTAAATTTTTTATAAATTAGTTCAAATGGTTTTTGGCATGAAAACAAGTAAAAGTGAATAAGTGAAGGTTTTGAAGGATTTTCCGGGTTGTGGGGAATAATTTGTTTTGTGGTCCATATGAAAATCCAATACAAAACAAATTTCAAATCAGTCCCCAGAAGCAAAAAAACCTTCATAATATTCACTCCTTCACTAAAACGGGAACTTTCCTTGTTCTTCTTTATATTTCTTTCCCTGTTCAATGGTTTGCTGTATCCCTTCCACATCCACACCATAACGCTTGGCCAGCCCTTTTAACCTGATCTCGTTTTCATCGAAGTAATAAGCAATGCCAGTGTTTTTACGTCCTCCTGGGACCAAACCAAGATCGTTTTTCATATATCGCCCTACACCCGGGGATGTCAGGCTCTTCTTCCGGCGGTTGTTCTGGCCGTCCTCTTCTTCATCGTCGATCGCATTCTCGCGGTCAATCAGCTCGTTGGCTATCTTAGCCACATCCCCTGGGTGGGTGTATCTCCGGCCTTCGCTATCCACCTGGGTGTGAATCTTTTGTAGGTCGTCATACAGCCAGATCTTCCACATCGCTTCAACCACCTTGGCATAAACCGTCATGGACCGCCCAAGGATAATGTCGCTGTTGTACGCCCGCAGCAGACCTCTGATCTCACCTTTCAGGGCATCATCACCTTTGGCCAGCCGCAGCAGGGAGGTGGTCACCTGGTTCAACCGGCTCGAAATCTCTAAGTCGATATCCTCTTCATCGATCTCAATTTCAGGTTCCCAGTGAGCTAACCGCCACCGAAGGCACATATTCCGGATCTGCCTTGCTTGCTCCCGCATTTCAGCATTCATATTTAGCTTGACACCTGCTTCACGCAGCTCAATGGGCTCTCTGGGGATCAGTTTCATCGTGAGGGATCTCGTAGCAACCGCATCGTCCCGGAATTCTTTTCGCATAGCAATTAGCTTCGGGCAATATGTGTTAAACGGCTGAACTATGAAGATCCTGTCTCCGTTCCGATCCTTTGATTCCACTGTTCGGCTGATGGGATTGCCTTTCATCGCGCCCAGGTTTAAAAATTTCACGATATCGTTCGCCATGTCACCGCCATCATGCAGGTCAGCTTCATCAATGAACACCGTCCCCCGGTACATTTCTGTGGCTCTGAAGAATGTGCTTGCCGTGTTGGCACCGCTTGCAGTCATCATCCGGTAGCACACATGGCCAACACGGCGCATCATCTCCGACTTGCCAGCCCCAGCTTCACCCATAGCACGCAGGTAGGGGAGTGCATTAAAGGCATCGTAGATCCATGTCAATAGAACATAGTAGCTGACCAGCTTGGGCCAAACCGTGTCCGGCCACAAATAAACATTTCGAATATAGGCTTCAATAATCCCAACCAATTCACGTGTTTCTTTGACAGGCCCCAATTTGGAAGGGAAAAGCACGACCTCTTGGCGAACGAATGCATTTGGTTCGCTTGGGAAATATCTCACCCCATCAATATCGACAAAAGGCCGCTCACCAATTTCACCCTCAGGTGATCGGTAGGCCAATCTTGCCTGATCTTTTGCAGGGTCATATAAATATTCAATTAACCAACCGTTGATTATTCCGCCTAATGTTTCGCCTTCAACCAGGGTTTTTAGATCTCGTTGATCAGCGTTTTGACGTATGGATCTGAGGATATTGTTGAAGTCGCGAAGACCGATGTTCAAACTCTTGGCCAGGTTGTTCCGGAATTGCGCAATGGTCACATCGTCCATCCTGGACACCAGCTCCATTGCTGTTCGTATAGCCTCGTCCCCGCGTGCTCCAGTCATTTGACCAGCACGTGTGCACACCGTTTCGACCCAGGTATCAGCTGATGCCAGTTTTGATCGAACCCGATCAACCTGTTCCTCTTGAGAGATATCAGCAGCAGCCATGCTCTGTAGCCAGTCATTGGCGTCCCTGTCCCCTTCACGGCTCAGCTCGTCACCCCAGTTGAAAAGTCGGATCAAAGGATTGTTCAATTGGGCCAGGTTCTTCCTGGCGGACTTTTCACCAGCCTCATCCGTATCCAACGCCAGATAAAGTGCTGTGTTTTTTCTTAGCTGTTTCATTAAGTCTTCATTTATCGACGTACCTGCTAAAGCAACTGCAGGAATTCCCCACTGAGCCAGGGAGATTGCGCAGGCTTGCCCCTCGACCAGCACTGTTTCAAAACTTTCCGGGGACCATTCCAAATTGAAAAAGGGTTGTCGGGGCCCTGCCAGTGCCTCAGGAATGTTGTAATGGGTCTTCTCACTAATGCCGCGGCCTGATAAATAGATCACTTGACCATACCGTTGGTGAGGATATAGCAGCATGTCACGGCCTATCAGTCCCGGGATTCGGCCACTTTGGACCCATTTTTCACTTACAGCAACGCCATGTTTCTCTCCCCAGCGGTGAACATCCCCAGCAAAACCGAGGATCGCAACAGCAGCAGGGGAATCCAACTGCACTCCTTCATATGAGAACACACCCTGCATCTCTTTTATGAGTGCTTCCCGGTCATTCCAGTGGCCGGTATAGCCAAGCTTTGCGGTTTCAATCGTTTCATCTGTCCAACCACGGTTCTTGGCATATTGAAAAGCTTTTTGATTGTTCTTGAGCCATTTTGAGAACGTGTTGGCAGCAACAGTAAAAGCATCCTGTCTTACTCTGGCAGAGATCCTGGTCTGCATGTCCTGATTGCTCCAGTTGGGCTCCGGAAGGTTTGCCCGTCTGCAAAGGATCTCGACCGCACCCTTGAAGTCCGCCCCCGAACGTTTCATCACCCAGGTGAAAATATCACCATGTTCATCCGAGCTATTCCAGTGGTAAGCCTGAGATCTCAAATCAACCACCAGGCTGTCGTGTCGACTATCCCTTCTGTATCTGCCAGTTCCCTCCAGGTGATAACCATCGGCTTCTACGACTTCTTCAATGCTCAGTTTGCTTTTCAGTTCCTCAACAATGTCCATACGATTTCCTCAAAATTGCTATGATTTCTCGAACGACTGACTTACACGGCCAAAAGTTTTTCACGATAAAAAGAGGCCACCCCCTCCATTGATCCGGACGCAAATCCATGGGAAATGCAGTTCCGATAATAACCAGTTATCGGAAGTCCCCCACATGCTCGGTCAGGATCAACAGCTATTCCTGGTATCATCCCACCCGTGCCCATCAAACCAAGGTATTTGTGAAGTTTTGGAATCTTTCTGCTACTGTATTTCACAACTCAATCCTCGCCGAACACAGACGGACAACTAACCTTGATCATTACTTGCGCATCACGTATGAGGACCTTGGCTCTGTGGATATCTTCAATCGCAGGCGTAAGCAGGGGGGCATGCCCTACGATCTCAACTGCAGACCCCACCCGGGTAGAAACAAGGTCCAATAAACAGAGTGCGCCTCCTAAATTGGCTAAATAACCCTCAAGTTCCTCCCGCTTTACCTCAACCTCTTTTATTGGTCTGGCCACGAAGCCGCCTGCCTTCCTCTTCTGCAATATCAGCCCGACCATGAGCCTCAATAGTTTCATCCAGCACATGCAAGAGAAAAACGGTCAAACCTCCACATATCACCACTGACCACATCAATATCAGATTGGACCATTCCTTCTGCACAGTCCACAGTACAGACGCCGGTGCCATCAAAGCAAGGACACCAATGGTGTACCGGGCTAATATAGGCAGATCTCTTTTCAACAATCCTCGCCATGGAAAATAATGCAAAAGTGCCAATAAGATACAGGTGAACAACACAACTAAAACAACATCCAACATCATTCCTCCAGGAACATCAATAGAGACAAATGAAGGCGGGTTTTATAATGACCAGGCACCCGCCAAAGCCTTACAGTCCTAACATATCCTGGACCTTATTCCAGGATTGATCCTTGCGCCCTCCCACCTTATGCAGGTAGATGGTTGTTGTTCTGAGTGAAGCATGCCCAAGGAAACTGGAAATCGCTTCAACATCATCTCCAGCCTCAGCTCTCAGCATTGCTGCAGTATGGCGGAGATCATGAACTCGAATCTGCTCAGGATCCAAACCGGCCAATCTTGCATATTTCTTAACCAGATCCCCAATGTACCGACTGCTCAAAGGGCGTCCTGGGTCATGCTCGACACCAGGGAACCGAGCCGCATGATCACTCAGAGCTGTGAAAATATAATCATCCGGGTGCATATCTTGAAGGCGCTCAGCTGAAGACAAAAAATCGCAAATGGCGTGATACACAGTAGCAGGAAGCTCGTACTTACCACTTGTGCACCCCTTACCTTCCCACCGGTACCAGATCCGCTGGCCATCATGCTCGATCTGACCCCAACGGAGCATCCTGATCTCACTGTTCCGGCGTCCTGTAGCGACATATGCCAGCATCAACGCAAAATCACGTTTGCCCTGGATGGTCTCACGATCGACCGCTTCCAGAAGGCCTTTGACCTGCTCAAGGCTCAATGGGTGAGCTTTGCCATAGCGTTGCACCTTTGGACGGTCCACTGCCTTTGCAGGGTTGTAATTGTGAAGGGGGATCTCTTGGCCATCCACGAAGTCCATGTAATTCTGTTTGGCATACGAAAAAAAGCTCGACACTGCAGCCAGGCGCTGCTGGATCGTGCTTTTTGAATACTTCTTCCTCATATCAGCCACAAACGCTTCGATATCCCTTGATCCCATTTCCCATGGCATCTTTCCGGTGAAATCCATCAGCTCTTCCCAGGATTTTTCATATGCCCGACGGGTATTGTCTGTTTTGCTTTGCAGCCATAATTGAAAGGCGTTGGTCCACTTTTCATTGATCGTGGCCTCCTGGACCTGAACCTGTGTGCGTGTTTTTGTGAAAGTATCCATGTCATTTACTCCCGCAGTTTCAAAATTTGTGTTATTCTGGATTTGCCCATACCTCAGGACGAAGGACCTGCAGACACTCATGAGCGAAGTCGTGCCGCCAATCCCCATAGGTCATCAAAACAGCAACCAGGAACATGTAATCTGGCGTCTGTGCACCTCGCTCCCAGTTGGAGATCGCCTGTTTGGTAAGCTCAACACCAGGCAGTTTCTCACAGAGGCTCTCAGCGAAGGCCTCCTGGGTCATTTGCTGCTGATTTCGAATTTTCTTTGCAACTTTACTTATCATTTGTAGTCCATAAATATAATTATAACTTGTAAATATTCTACATTATTTATAATGAAAAGTCAATAGCTATTTACTTTGGGTGTTGTTATGTTTAGAATTGAATACATGGACAAGAAACAAGCTTTTGCCAAATGGCTTGAGATTAAATATATAGAATGGATGAGGGAAAGAGGGGAGGTAGCATCACAACGAGCGTTTGCTGATTATTTAGAAATTGATCCAGTTAGTCTGAGCAATTATTTAAATGCAAAAAGAAGAATGCCGGATGAAGCTTCGATAGAAAAAATTGCTGATAACCTGGGTCCAGAAATATACGACATATTGGGTTTAGCCCGGCCCGATCCGCAACTGCAGGAGCTGACCAGCATCTGGCACAAATTGGATCAGGAAACGAAGGATAAAATATTACAGACGGCAAAATCAAGCCACTAATCTA
>NPID01001248.1_pt1 | contig 36808 bp, 37 predicted proteins | sample 8637491 | NCBI WGS metagenome assembly NPID01 (sample SAMN07420843, study PRJNA396082) | bioreactor metagenome | isolation source: sample BA6 brine-fed electro-methanogenic bioreactor BA | place: Japan: Kochi | collected 2016-06-14 | reverse complement strand
GGCTATGGGCATCCGTATTTATCACCAGTTTACAACCATGCTCCAGAGCCCTTTTAATATTCATATCCCTTAAATCCAGTCGTAAAGGATTGGAATTAACCTCCAGTAAGGTGCCAGTTTCCTGGGCTACATCAAAAATCTGGTTCAAATTCACCTCAGATTCTTTTCTTTTTTGCAGCTTACGACCGGTGGGATGGGCCAGGATATCCACATGCTCATTTTCCATGGCATTTACTATCCGCCGGGTTAAATCAAAATATCCCTGATTCAATCCTGAGTGCACAGCTGCTATCACCACATCCAGCTCCTGGAGGACTTCATCTTTGATATCCAGCCCACCATCCAGGTCAATATTAACCTCAGCACCCTTCAGGATGGTAATATCCTCTAAATCATCATTTAAATCATCTATTTCTCGGGCCTGCTGCATCAGTTTCTCTTCACCCAGTCCATTGGCAATTTTCAAAGATCCGGTGTGTTCGGTAAAGGCCAGGTACTCATAACCATGCTTGCGGGCCCCCTCCACCATCTCCTCCAGGCTGGCTTTACCATCACTCCACCGGCTATGTACATGCACATCCCCTTTTATATCTTTAAGTTCGATTAGGGATGGTAAATCACCTCTCCGGGATGCTTCCACTTCACCCCGATTTTCCCGCAGTTCAGGAGGAATGTAATCCATTTTCAGGGCCTGGAATATTTCTTTTTCAGTTTTACCTGCTACCCGATCTTCCGCTTTAAATAGGCCATATTCACTGAGTTTCATACCCCGGGATATGGCTATTTTTCGCATCTCCACATTCAGCTCCTGGGAACCGGTAAAATACATCAGGGCCGCCCCAAAAACTTCCTCATCAAAAACCCGGATATCGCATTCCACACCCCCCATAAGACGTACAGTGGATTTAGCCGGGCCCTGTACAATTATCTCCCCCACCAAATCCAGGGAGACAAAATAATCCATAACCTCCTGGGGATGGGAGGTGATAACCAGAAGATCAATATCCCCTACTGTTTCTTTATAACGGCGTATGGAACCTGCCACTTCCACCCTATCTGATACTGGAAGCTTTTCTATTTTCTTTTTAACTTCCCGAGCCAGGGGTAAAACTTCACCCAGTAAACTGCGCTTTTTGAATTTACGGGCAAATTCTATATTTTCCAAAAGGGCCTTTTCTTTCTTATCACCCATACCCTTCAACCGCCGGATATGATGCCTTTTAGCCTCTTTTTCCAGGTCATCCAGGTTTTTAACCCCCAGTTCCTGGTAGAGCAACTTGATGGTTTTAGGTCCCAACCCCTCCACCCCACGCAGTTCCTCAAAATTCACTGGATATTTTTCTTTTAGTTTTTCATAAAAATCAGCGGTTCCTTTTTCAATTATCTCTTCTATTTTACCTGCAATATGCTGACCAATCCCCGGGAGTTTTATAAGTTCACCTTCCTGGTGTATGGTTTCAATATCCGTAGTGAGTACTTCCACGCTATGGGCTGCCCTGCGGTAGGCTTTCACCCGGAAAAAATCATCCTCCATCTCCAGGTAGTCGGCAATGCTATTTAGAATTTTAGCTACTTTTTCATTAAGCAATTAATTACCCCGCATTCCCCTTATAATTAATATAAACTATTCTTAATTCTGGTTAATAATTTTATACCTGCTGATAAATAAAAAATCATATGATTATCAATAGTGGGGCTTATTTTTTTTTTTTGAGATAATCCATTATCCACCTACTCCTTTTTCAAATTGAATCAGGTATAATAGGGAATTAAATGTATTATATTCAATCAATTTGACCAAAATGGTACTGGATATTAATCAATTTGACTTAAATGATATTAGATATTTTAATAACATGCCCAAATAGTATATTTAATCAATTTAAAAAAAAGGGTACGGGATATTATTAATCCGGTCTAAAATGTGGGGGTTTTTTTAAAAATAATATAAAAAAATAAGGATTTATTTTAAGATTATTAAGCCTGGTGGATACCTTCCACAATCTCTCTAATCTTTTCTTCCACATCAGAGCATTTTTCCACCACAGTACCGGTTACTACAAAATCAGCACCTGCTGCAGCAATCTTATGGGCGGTGGCACCGTCCTGAATCCCGCCTCCTACCACGATACTCATGCTGGTGTATTTTTTACAAGCAGCAATCATCTCCGGGGGAATGGTCTGACTGGCACCGGATCCTGCTTCCAGATAGAACATACGCATACCCATAAATTCAGCAGCCATGGCATAGGCTGCAGCCAAATCAGGTTTCTTTCGAGGGATTAATTTAGCATCCCCTACCCAGCCCACAGTTCCGCCTGGTTCCACCACAATGTATCCCATGGGAATGGCTTCAATACCTATTTTTTTAACACTGGGTGCTCCCAGGGCCTGAGCTCCTATTATCCAGTAAGGATTGGTGGAATTAAGTAAACTCATAAAAAATATAGCATCAGCGTATTTACTCACTCCCGTAATATTTCCCGGGAACAGTACTATGGGAACATCGATATTTTCCTGGAGGGCTTGTGCTGTGGCATCCAGTTCACTACCATCATTGGTGGATCCACCTAACATGATACCATCTGTTCCCCCAGCTATAGCTGCCTGGGCAATCTCCACTGCTTCTTGTGGGCTTTGCTCTTCCGGGTCCAGTAAGGTAAGGTGAACTTTACGATCTTTTAAAATATCTTTAAAATAAGCTTCGACTTTCATATTCCACCCTTAAAAAAAATTAATATAATCTGTGTAAATAATAAAATAAAGGGAATTAAAAGACTTTATTTAACCCCTTGGTTCTTTAGCTTTAAATCTCAAACCCTTGTATCCGCACTTCCGGCATACTTTAGCATTGGTAGGGTTACGAGCATTACATTTTAAGCAAATCTTGATCTTGAATAATCTATTTTCTGCTTCTTCAAATCTAGCCATTTATGTTCCTCCTATGAATTCGTTTTGAATTTTAACAACTTCCAGACTACTATCAGCCTGGGAATAAGCTTCTAATATTTCTCTATTGAGGATTAGAAAATGAGGTCCCCACTTAAAATGGGACATAATATCTTCTGCTATATCTTTCAATCCCACTATATAAAATGTTGCTGCAATAGCCTCTGCAGTGGAAAGTATACATGGTTTACCATAATTGGTAGGATTAGCTGCAATCAAAAAAGGCAGCGACCGATGGTACTTTGATGTTTTAAATATCACAGCAGACTTCTTGACCTTTTTCCAGGAACAATCTAAACCAGCCACCCCTCTTTTAATAACCATATCCCTATCTTCAGGAGATACAGATTTTTCAGAAAAGGGATTTAAAACCAGTGCACCATATGGTAACTGGTTAAGATGATTTACTATTTTAAACTTTCCCTTTTTGGCCATGCGAAAGGTGGTGCACTTTTTGCGATCGCATTCTTCTGCATGGTAAACTGTAACCTTCATCTCCCTCACCAGTAAATAATTCAGATATTCCTAATCAATAATTTAATTTAAATTAAAAAAACAGTATGGTAACTATTTCTAAAAATTCAATTAACTTAAAATTAAGCCATCTCTTAAAATCTTTAGTAGGAATAGCTTAATATACTTTTTCCACAGGGGGTAATATATTTCCTTTTTTAACTTTTTCACGGAGTAGTGGTTTCTTGGAGATTTTTTTATCTAAAAATGACTTCTCTCATATTTCATTATTTGACACATGGCATTACCTGGATTTTGTAAGTCCTCCAGTTCATAGTAACGACCACCTGAGGCCAGGGCCAGTTCCATATTCATGTTACGGCCATGTGCTTTAGATCTCTCGAAGTTGACCACCAGGGCATTTATATGATTTTCTTCTATCATATGGGCATATTTAAGGGCGTCTTTAGCCGGGTTCTGGTCAATACCCACATTGGGCATACCATCGGTTAAAAGCACCATTAAAGGTACATATTCTTCTTTTTTCATTTCATTTTTAAGTACTTCCACTCCCTTTTTTATACCGGCGGCCATGGGAGTGGTTCCCCCTACCTGAATATCCCCCACTACTTCCTGGAAGGAAGAAACCCTTCTGGTGGTGGGTATGATTACCTGGGCTTCCTTTCCTTTAAAACCAATAACTGTTAATTTGTCCTTATGGCGGTGGGCATCTTTAATAATTTCACTTATTATTCCCCGCACCCGCCGGGCTTTTTTATCAGAATGCATGGATCCACTTATATCCACCACCAGGGCAATAGAGGCCCGGGCACCATGCTTTCTAATCTTCTCCCTTAAATCCCCTGATTCTACTTTTATTTCACCCTGGGACTTTAAGGCCGCAGCACGAAGGGTGGCATCTATGGCGATATCTCCCCGGGAAGGAGAATATAAACGGCTTTTAACATACTTCCCCTTATCTGTTTTAGAATCCACCCGGGCACCATATAGACGTTTTTTCTTTTTACCCTTCATTTTCAGCATTTTTTTTATATCAAACTCCTCACAAGACCCTTCCAATGGTTCTTCCTGGGGATTAGGTACAAAAGGTTTCTCCTTTTCAGGGCCCCTGTTACCTGCTGAAGATGATTTATTACTATCATTAGTTTCTTCTTCTTTACCGCTATGAGGAGAAGAACTATCTTCCTTAGAATCATTACTTTCATTTTCCTCAGGGGAATTGGATGCACCACCTGGAGATTCTTCCTCCGGGGTATTATCATCATCATCGTCCTGGTTTTGTTCTTCACCTGCAGAATCTTCACCCTGATTTTTTTCTTCCTCTTTAGATGAATCACCATTAGAAGAGGAATTTTCCTGATTCTGGGATTCTTCCTCTTTTTTTTCCTCTTCCTTTTTTTCTTTTTCCATATCCTGTTGGGCTTTATTTAGTTGATTTTTTAGTTGCTGGGGGTTTTGAGGTTTTCCAGTACTTCTCTCACCTAAAACCAGGGTTATGGCCTCTTCCACATCCTTATATTTTACCTCTTTTTGCTGGTTATAACTGGCTATGGCCTTGGAGGTTTTTAATATGGCAATATCTGACCGGTGGCCATCCACCCCGGCTTCCACACATACCCGGGCAATCAACTCCATGAGTTCTGTGGAGATGGTTACCTGGGGTAATAATGCCCGGGCCTTAATTATCTTATCCTGCAATTCCTTTTGGGTGTTTTCAAATGATTTTTTAAAGCCTTCTGGATCCTTTTCAAACTGCTCCCTCCGGTGCATAATGCTTATCCTGTCTTTTATATCCAGGATACTATGCACAGTCAGGTGTAATCCAATTCGGTCTGATAACTGGGGCCTCAGGTCACCTTCAGCAGGGTTCATGGTCCCTACCAGTATGAATTTAGAGGGGTGGGATATGGATATTCCTTCCCTTTCCACATTATTTATGCCATAGGCTGCAGCATCTAAAAGCACATCCACCAGGTGGTCGTCCAGGAGGTTGATTTCATCAACATATAAGATGTTCCGGTTGGCCTCAGCCAGGATACCCGGTTCAAGTGCTTTAATACCTTCTTTTAAAGCTTTTTTAATATCCAGAGAACCTACCACCCGGTCTTCAGTTGAGCCCAGAGGCAGTTCCACCACTCTCATCTTCTTTTCTTCAATTTCCATATCCGGGGTTTGACAGAACTCACACAAAGAGTCCCGGTCATGGGGGTTGCAATTGAAGGGACATCCTTTAACCACCTCCAGGGATGGCAATAGATCAGCCAGAGCCCGGACTGCGGTGGTTTTACCAGTACCACGGTCACCTTTAATCAATACTCCACCAATACCCGGGTTTATAGCATTTAATATAAGTGCTTTTTTTATATCCTCTTGTCCAACAATGGCTGTAAAGGGGAAAATCAGGTTTTTCAAGTGTCTCACCAATTTTTTTTGCAATGTGATTACCCTTACTTTTAGTTTTAATTAATTTTTTATTATACTTACCCTTAATAAATCCGACTTTTCTATATTTTAAGGGAGTATTATTATTTGAATTTGATTAAACTTATAAATACCTTTTTTTTAATCCATAAAATTTGATTTAGCGGTATAATCACTTTAAATAAGGATAATATTCCTTTAATGGGAGAAAAATAAATCATGATAAATTATCTTATTAATTATATTATTTTTTTATTTAATAAATATCTTGGGTATGATACTCAACCTGGTATTATTCTGGCCTCTATTTATGATAATTTGATTTTAAGGGTACTTTAGTTCATAAAAATGGTAATTTTATAAAAAAAAATAAATAAGAACAAAAACATAGCCTCCACTGGTGATAATATGTGTACAGTGGGCGGTCCCATGGCGGACATCAAGATGAAAAAACTGAAAACTAAACGATGTAAATGTTTAGACTGTGGCAATGAATTTAAAGGACTTGGAAAACGAATCATATGTCCCTCCTGTCAATCAGAGAACGTGGAGTGCTCAGAGTAGACCCTTCACAAATATTATTTTTAATAGGTGATACCGGTACGGTGGGGGTGGTGAAATCACTTCAAAACCAGACTTTATTTATTGGTACCCCTGATGAGGACGAAGTGGTGATGTTTCTGGAGGAAGATGATTTATTTGTAATCTCTGCTTTTGGAAAAGGACCAGAAGTGGAAAAAGGTATTAAATGCATGAGTTATCTATTGCGTGAAATGGCCTCCCCTATTATAGTTCTGGGGGAAAATCATCCCACATCCCAGCGCCTGAAAATGGTGGTGGCGGTAGGTAGCCAGGTACGACTGGACTGCAATATCATACCTGGAACCCACCCGGAACAGGACATATTATGCTCCTGTGAATCACTATCTGGAGTGCAGATTAAATCCACCCCTCAGGGTGTGGAAATAGAAGGCAACCTCCTGGTTAAAATGGAAAAGATTTAAGGGTTAGAGATACTATGGAAACATATAGTAGCACCCCAATTGACCAGATGAAGCTGGATAAAGACTTAAACGGCCTGGTAAAGGTACTACAACAAAGTGATGAATTTTTAAAAAAAGAAGCAGTCCGGGCCATGGGCCAGGTGGGGACCCCTGCCTGCATTAAATATTTAGAAAAAGCCCTGAAGGATGAATATCCCAGTGTGAGGGCGGTGGCCCTGCAATCTATAGGTACACTGGGATCCCATGATGAAAATACCATACCTGAAGATAGAATTAAAGAAAATATTGTAAATCTGCTCCATGATAAGAACTGGACAGTTAGATATGCGGCAGTAGAATCATTATCCCTTTTATATGGAGAGGAATCCTTAGATGATATAACACCCTTTCTTCTGGATGAAAACCCCCATGTAAAAGAAGCAGTATTCCAGGCAATGGATAATTTTAGAAAAGAAAAATAATTTTCTTACCTTAGTTACCTTTATATAAAAAAAGAGAGATAATAGCTTTATAATATTTATTAACCCTGTTCTATTTTTCATACTGATTGTCATATTTTAGTTATAAAATTTAAGATAAATATTATTAGATTAAAAATTTTGTTATTAAAGCACAAAATTATTACAGGTACAATGGCATGTTACTTAGTGAATTTTATCAAATATTTGGACAGATGGTATTCTTAGCAGGGGCTTCTTTAATTGTCCTGCTTTTAATTACCCTTATTTTAGGTAAGATATTATTAAAACAGGATAAACTCATTTTTCCCCGACTTCTTTTATTCACCATAGACCTCTTCTATGGCCCTTTCAAGAAATTCTCGGAAATAATAGGATTAGATGAGAAAATAGTGGACCATATTGGAGTAGAAGTCAGAAATAAAGTTAATCAAAAACAATTTGAAAAAATTAAACCCCAGGATAAACTACTGATACTACCCCATTGTTTGAGGAGCCTGGATTGTGAAGCCACCTTAGAATCATCAGGACTGGTATGCAACCACTGCAAAAAATGTGTTATAGGGGTATTAAAAGAAAAAGGAGAAGAGATGGGATACAAAGTATTTATCATCCCGGGATCCACTTTTCTTCAGAAAATCGCTGAAAAAAATAATTTCAAAGCAGTGCTGGGGGTGGCCTGTTACCAGGACCTTAACTTGTCCATGATGAAACTGGCCCGGTTCTCACCCCAGGGAGTGGTCCTATCCCGGGACGGGTGTATAAAAACTAAGGTTGACCCTAAAGCCGTACTGGAAAAAATGGGATATAACTCTGATAAATCAACTGAAGATAAATCCCTCTCCCCGGTAAGCTCTTGCAATACGGATAAACCAGATAAAAGAGCCTATTAACTTTTTTTTTAAATTAATTTAATAAATGCAATGGATTTAAGGAATTGTTTACCATGGAAGAAATCCCTATAACTGATAACCATATTCATGTGGACCCTGTAAATGGGGAAGGACCCTTAAAAGTAGCCCAGAAATTCCATGCCTCAGGAGGAAGGGTGATGATCATCCCTAATAAACCCTCCTGGAGTTGTGGTAAACTATTTAATTATGAACATACTATGGACCTGGTCTTAGAATATGTGGATATAATTAACCATAACACACCAGTTAAGGCCTATGCCGTTTTAGGACTCCACCCGGCAGAACTATCCCGACTTTTAGAATCGGGTAAATCACCGCAAGAAGCAGAAACACTCATAATAGAAGGTATGGAATATGCCCAGAAAAAAGTCCAGGAAGAAGAAGCAGTGGCCCTGGGGGAAATAGGCCGACCCCACTATGAAGTCTCCCGGGAAGAATGGGAGCTCCACAACCAGATAATGGTGCAGGTTATGCAACTGGCTAAAGAGGCAGATTGCCCGGTGCAACTACATACCGAATCCTCCCAGGAACCACAATTTAATGAATTCAGTCAGATGGCGGATAAAGCCGGTCTTAAAAGACATAAACTGATTAAACACTTCTCCGGGCCCTATACTTCCCGGGAAGAAAACCATGGACTCACCCCCTCTCTAATTGCCACCCGGGAGGTGGTGAGTGAGGGTATAAAAAAGGGAAATAATTTTTTAATGGAAACCGATTACCTGGATGATGTTACCCGCCCGGGAGCAGTTTTAGGCCCGAAAACAGTACCCCGCCGGACCTTTGAATTTATTAAAAAAGGGATAATAACTACCGAGGATGCCTTCGGTATTCATAAGGATAATGTGAAAAGGGTGTATGGGATTGATAATGAACTTTAATCTAAAAGAGGATATGATTAATCCCAGCGGAAACGCACCCATACCGGAGCCCGGGGAGATCCATTTATCATTTCCTGGATTCGTATTTCAGCTAAAAGGGGGCGGGTACTAATTAATAATTCAGATTCCACATCGTGTGGTAGCTCAATATCCAGAGGGGCCTGATTTTTTTTAAGTATATGGAGTATGATTTCACGATCCCTATCACTAAAACCGGTACCTACCTTACCTAAAAATTTCCCATCTTTTTTAAGGATTAAAGCACCAAAAGGAATACTACCTGTACTACGGGTAGCACCCACCACATATACATCTACCGTGTCCTGTTTTTTAACTTTTAACCATTTATCTGATCTTTTACCAGCTTCATAGGTCGAATGTGCTTTTTTAAGAACCACGCCTTCAAAGCCCTCATCCAGGTATTCCTTAAAACGATTTTCCCAGTTACTATCCCCGGCCTCCTGAAAGGGAACAATATCTATACCCTCCTTAAAATAAACCGCTTTTAATAAAATGCCTTTTCGTTCCAGCAATGTTTTATTGGTTAAATCTTCCCCATCCAGGTGTAAAATATCAAACAGGTTATAGGTGGCGGGCATCTTCCAGGATAAAATACCTATTTTAAATTTATCCTCCACATTACGCTTTAATAATTGTCTAAACCCACCCTCCACCGTAAGCTCCCCATCCAGGATCCAATCATCACTGTTAATATTTCTTCTTAAAGCTTCTACAATCTCTGGAAACTTATATGCAGCATTAACATGTCTACGGGTCCAGAGATCAATCTTATCTTTATTTCGCTGGGCAATTATTCGCTCTCCATCATATTTAGGTTCAATAACCCATTTACCCTGCAATTGGAGTTTTTCTTTAACTAAAGTAGCCAGCATGGGTTCAATCATAGAAAATATCTCCTGAAATTATTTACTCTTCAAGGAGCATTCTTTCCAGCTCCGCTTCAATGGAACGAGTTTCCGGTAATTTGATTTCTTCTCTGGGTATTTCCTCACCCCTGGCCTTTTTTTCTATCAGTTCTTTTACCTGGGAAGTGTATTCCTCCTGGTAACTACCCCAATCAAAATCAAAACTCATCTTCTCTACCACCTGCACTCCTTTTTCCAGGAGATCTTGGGTGAGTTCTGCTTCTATTATTTCTATTTCTTGTGAGGATTTGACCTGTTCTTTATAGAGGAGCTGTTTTAAGAGAAAGCCATTTTCTTCTGGTTTTAACATTCCAATATATTCATTGCTCCGGGAAACCCACTTAACCACCGCCACTTTATGGCTGGCTTCCAGAGCTTTTTTAAGTAAAAGAAAACTTTGTCCCACTCCTCCTTTTTGAGGTGACTGGGTACCAATGTAATAGGGTTTTCCCAGGCCCAGAAGAGGTATTTCCTCCATTTTACAAAATCCCTGTATTTCCATTATTTTATTGGCAAAGGGCCGGAGGGATTCTATTTCCTCATCAGAGAACTTTAAACATTCACCGGCAATAAAAAAAGCTTTAGATATTTCATCTCTTTTTAATTCCTTCCCATCCTTTTCACAGACCTTTTTATACCGCACCCGACCACAGTCTATTTTATGCACCTGATGAAAACCAATGTGCAGGGGCCCGCTGGCAGAATAAGTACGGATGGGAATTAAAATACTTCCAAAAGTTAGATATCCCGACCATATGGATCGCATAACTATACACCCCTATAATATTATTTTAACAAGAGGTAATATATTTTTTCCAGGGACTAAAAAAAAGCTTCAGTAATTAAGGTAATAAAAAAATGAGGGAGTGTAATTATCCTCCACCCATAACAAAACTAACCACCATAATGAATATTCCAATTACCACTATTTCAATACTGGTTTTAAAGAGGCTTTCCCGGGATACCCTTCCCAGGTAGATACCCAGGATGATTAGAGCTATAAAACACAGTATCAGGTGACTATGGTGGCGGTGATTCGATCAGCAATCACCAGAAAGGCGGTTACCGGTACAAATGATCCAATAAAACTGGAAAACCCATGGGTGAACATACTCATGTAGATACGTCGTTTGGCCTGTTTATGGATGAGAGTATCATCCAGCTTTCCTTCTTCCATAATCATCTTCTTTTCCAGTTCCCGCATGGAACGCATTTCTTCGGCCCGTTCCCCAATAAAAGAACCAAAGGCATTGGACATGGCTATGGCTATCCCTCCACTAAGACCAGTTATACCAATAAGGTAGTTTGGTATTTCTGCTCCCCCTAAACCAGCCACACCACTGGCGGTAAGGGTAACTCCCATCACCGCCAGGATTCCATCCAGACTCCCTAAAGCCACATAACGGCTCATATTGAAAAATTCTTCAAAAAATTCTTTTAGATTCATTTTATTTAATACTCCCTGAAAGTGGAGGTATTTAACCTCTTCCCAGGTCTTTATGTGCCCGGGCCAGATGTCCTGAAGCAAGAGCCCCTAATAGTGATAACTCTCCGGCTAATACTGTGGCAGCTACAATCTCTGCAAATTTCTGCACTTTACCGGCACCATAAACATCCATTATCTCCAGACATTCCCGGGCGGTTTCCAGCCGGGTGCCCCCACCAAAGGTGGCCAGAGGCACATCCGGAAGGGTCACTGCAAAATATAAATCACCATTTTGCTCTTCAGCAGTGGTAATCCCCATACTGCCCTCCACCACATGGGCCTCATCCTGGCCGGTGGCTAAAAATAAGGCCCCGATCATATTAGCATAATGGGCATTAAAACCCATACTACCTGCTATAGCAGAACCTACCAGGTTTTTAGCAATATTAACCTCGACAACAGCCTGGGGGGTGGTTTTCAATTTTTGTTTTACCATTTCAGCAGGTATTACGATTTCTGCTATCATGGTTTTACCCCGGCCTTCTACCATGTTTAAAGCAGAGGGTTTCTTATCCACACAGACATTACCACTAAGTGCCACCACATGGGCTCCGGTTTTCTTTTGGAGTAAATCCAGGGCTTTTTCTGTGGCAATGGTCACCATATTCATCCCCATACTATCTCCGGTACTGTATACAAAACGGGGATAGAGGTAAGAACCCACCACCAGGATAGGATCAATTTTTAATAGTTTTCCATGGCTGGTGGTGCTTTCTGCTGTTTCTTTTAGTATATGGAAATTATCTTCTATCCAGGTTTTTATTTCCAATGCTTTTATCACCGATTCGGCTTTAATTACCGGGGCTCTGGTCATTTTATCTGAGATGATGCGGGTGGTTACACCGCCTGCCTGGGTTATGAGGGAGCATCCCCGGTTAACTGAGGCCACCAGGGCCCCTTCAGAGGTGGCCAGCGGAACATAAAAATCTCCTTTCGCATATTCACCCTGTACTTTCAGGGGACCGGCCACACCCACCGGGATCTGGATGGTTCCTACAGGATTTTCAATATTCTTTTTAACTGCTTCTTCCATATCCAGAGAATAATGGGCCACATTATCCAGTGATCCCGCAGATATGGTTTCTATATATTCCCTTCTAATATCCACACTCTCTTTTACATTGGAGGTGAATTTTTCTATCTCATGGAGCTTCATATCTCCTGAAGATAGTTTTTTAATTATCTCGTTTTTATCTACCATGATTAAAACCTTAGGGGTGTGTATTTTTGGAAATTAGTTTATTATAATCAAATTTTCTAAAAAAAGGTGTTTTTACCCTTATTTTAGATTAAGTGGACTTTTAATCTAGAATTCTTTTATAATATTTGCCCTTACTTTTGATTTACCAGGTGTTTATTCATTATTTTTTTAGAATTCTTTTATGATATTTACCATATCAGATGGTTTCTCCACCACCTTAACCCCTACTTCTTCCAGGGCCTGGATTTTACTCTCGGCGGTTCCACTGTCTCCCTCAATTATAGCTCCGGCATGTCCCATTCTTTTACCTGGTGGGGCAGTGGTACCGGCGATGTAGGCTATAACGGGTTTAGAAATATTTTTTTCTATGTACCGGGCGGCTTTTTCCTCGGCATTACCTCCGATTTCCCCAATCATCACCATGGCCCGGGTGTCCGGGTCGTCTTCAAATTTCTGCAGTACGGTGGCAAAGTCCAGTCCCACCACCGGGTCTCCTCCAATCCCCACACAACTACTTTGACCCTTACCAGAACGGCTTATCTGGTGGGCGAATTCATAGGTGAGGGTTCCACTACGGGATACAATACCAATATCCCCTGGCTGGAAGATATGGGCCGGCATAATACCCAGCTTACCCACACCTGGAGAGATAACTCCCGGGGTATTAGGTCCCACCACAGTGGTATTCATTTTTTGGGCATACTCCATAATCTGCACCGAATCATGCACCGGGATGTGTTCGGTGATGATGATAACGGTATCCAACTGACTTATGGCTTCAAAAGCAGCATCCTTGGCAAAAGGAGCAGGTACAAATATTATGGAGGTATTAACATCCATGACTTCTTTTACTGCTTCTACTGAATCATAAACCGTTACTGGTCCGAATTTTTGACCTCCCTTACCAGGAGTTACTCCTGCCACAATATTGGTACCGTATTCCAGCATTTGCTCGGTATGGAAAGCTCCCTGCTTTCCAGTAATTCCCTGTACTAAACATTTGGTATTTTTATCCAGGATTATCATTGATAAAACTCCTTAATTTTTTGAGTTAATATAAAAAATATTTTTTTTTAGTAGTTACTATATGGGCCGCTTATTTATTTAAGGATTAGGATGGCCAACAGGCTTCTATAATAAAAGGGATAAGCTTGATTTTAGTATGAAATCAGGGCACTACAACCTTAAAATACGGGTTCTTTCTTCAAAGGGAACAGCCAGATCAATGATATTACCATTCATATAGGCAGTAACTGAGGTAATAACACTTCCCGGTATCACATGGGATGGTGCTCCTCTTTTTACCAGGTAAACATTTTTATTTCCCAGAGCAGCTCCCATCATGGCTCCGGCCACACTACCCACACTCTCCAGATTTTCTATGGTGGCAATAATCACCGGATCATCAGTTTTATCTGATACATAACCCACTCCCGGTATGTGATTAACCCCGGGGGTGATCGGGGCAGATACATCTGTAACCCCACTCATGCCCTGGGCAGCCAGCCGGGCGGAGTTGGCCACCTCTCCCACAAAGTCTTCCCCTCCATAGGTGTCAAAGGCCATAATGATGGCATCAGGGTAGCGGTCCTGACGTATTTTAGCTTCAGCATAAGATATGCCTTCCCCGGCACCTTCCGGGGTGGAGGATATCCCCTCTACATCCCCCAGGTCCTCGGCATTATCCCTTAAAATTTGCACCATGGCCTGGTTAATGGTCTCTAAAAGTTCATCCGGGACAAAAGCACTGATAACCACATCATCACCAGTTATATTGGTTAAAGCAGCTTTATCAGCTCCCAAATCCACTAAATGGGAGATGTTATCTTCTAAGTTCTTTATAAGAGAGTTACTACAACTTGTGTCATTATTAGATATATCTGCACCAATGGAGCTTACTTTCATGGGATCACCTTTTTGATTAATTATATATAATAACTGGATAAAGTATCACTTTTGGAATTTATTATCTTTTTTTAGGTTGGTTTAGATAAAAACTAATATACTAGTTTAAAGGATATAATAATACATTCATCATAATTTTCATTGTTTTTATTATAACTCATTTCTTAACTTTTAAATTAAATTTTTAATAACTAAAATTATTTACTACTATAAGAAGGTGTATAAATTTGGAAAATGTTGTCCAGATATGTGTCCCTGTATTTGAAAAAACCCTGGAAAAAGCTGTTTTATCGGGGAAATCCTACCAAAAAATGGGTGCAGATTTATTAGAACTCCGGATAGATGCTCTGGATAATCCCACCCCGGACATGGTAAAGGAAATATTAGGGGAGCTGGAACTACCGGTTATTGCCACTAACCGGGTGGAATCAGAAGGTGGATTTTTTAAGGGATCTGAAGAAGAACGCATAGAACTACTCTTAGCCGCCAGTTCCCAGGCCCATTACCTGGATATAGAACTTAAAACTAAAGAGGACTTACGCCAAAGAGTGGTAAAATCAGCCTCTAAATCCATTATATCCTTCCACGACTTTAATAAAACCCCTTCTATAGTTTCTCTTCGCAAGATTGTGGAAGAAGAACTGAGCCTGGGGGATATTGCCAAGTTCGCGGTTATGCCCCACAATATGGAGGATACCTTAAGAGTGCTTAAGATTATTCAGGAGTATCCTTCCACCCTGGGACTGGCCATGGGATCCTATGGTAAATACACCCGGGTGGTGGGACCTTTATTTGGTTCACCCTTTACTTTTGCTTCTGGTAATAAATCCACTGCCCCGGGACAGATGGATATTAGCACCACCCGCAGGATTATAGATGAACTGATTTAATAAGCATATATTTATTACTTAAAATAAAATGATTAAAACTAGAATAGATTATTATTATCAAATACATTTAATATTATCCAACACTTTAATGGTGAAATCATGAGAAATAGTACTAAAATTCTGGTGGGTTTCATGGTACTGGCCCTGGGTTTAGTAGTGGCCTCTTCTATTGCTTTATCCTCAATAGAACCCACCCTTAATGTTAATATCCAGACTGATGGTTCATCCACCACGGTGAGTTCCTATACTTGGTGGGGTATGGTACCTCCTGAAATGGATCAGGAAATGGCCCAGTATGCAGCGGGAGCCATAAACGAACCTTCCAGTTCTCTAGAGAGCATAGAAGCCGGGGTTAAATCTATTGCTAATAAATATAACTACACTCAGGTAGATATCACCCTTAAGTCCCAGTTTGGTGAAGACCAGCTACCCTTAATAGCGGTGGTAAAAGGAAATTCCATGGTTCCCACCTTATATGACGGTCAAAGTATCACCGTACTAAAAACCGCAGATATTAAAGAAGGGGATATTGTGGTGTCCTTCCATCCCACCTATGATTTAATAGTAAAAAGAGTCAGTATCATTGAAGAAGACCGGGTTTATCTCATCAGTGATAACAAGGAAGTGGAAGTAACCTACACAGCCACTTCAGTAATAACCCGCACCCCCCTGAATACCTGGGTCCCCCGGGGAGATATCATTGGAGTGGTTAAGTCCTACTAAATGTGGGGACTAATAAACTAATTTTTTTTTATACGTTTTCCCCTGTTATTCCTGGTTTCCAGGGATAATCACTATATTTTCCTTGAGAAATTTAGGGATAATAACTCTCCCATTCATCTAAAATAATCCTTGAGCTCCCCCGGTGGAATATTTAATATAAGATAAGGCCCCATATAAATAAAACATATTGGCTTTTATAATTGCAGAGGGTTTCAGAATGAGGGATAAGATAAAAAATATAATGCAGCAGTTTTTGCAGTTCTATTTAACCATACTAATTATACTCATTGTGGTGGATGTGGTTCTTTTAATTGTTTTAACCCTGGATCAATCCCGGATTTTTGAGTTTTTCCAGATAAGTTCTTCTACTGTGGTAAATATTTACAATTTTGATTTACTGGTTTCGTTGTTGCTATTTATAAATTTATTAATGGTACTTATCACCAGAGAGGACCGGAGAGATTTTATAAAGAATAACTGGGTTTTTATTCCAGCGGTTATACCCTTTGACTTTATATTCCTGGGACAATTAGGAGTCACCCTCACCCTGCCTCTGGCTATTTTGCGCTTGATTCATATCCTGGCCCTCATTCGTACCATAACTAAAATGGGATCCACTTTTGTCAAGTTCACCAAAAAAACTGGTTTAAGTTATGGTATCACCATTATCACCATACTATTTTTATGCACTTCTTTTAGCTTCCTTCTGGTGGAAAGGGGGGTTAATCCTGAAGTTAAAAATTATGAGGACTCCGCCTGGTATACCGTGACCACCATGACCACCACCGGTTACGGGGATATTGTGCCGGTAACCTCCTGGGGACGGTTTATAGGTGCCTTTATGATGATTTCTGGTTTGGCCTTCACCGGATATGCCACCGCATCTGTGGCCAGTATGCTGGTGGATAAATTCCGGGAAGAACAAGACAAGGATCGTAAAGCACTGGCCCAGATATCTCAAAAACTAAACCAGGAAAGGAAAAAAGAAAGTGAAGAAATTAAAGAGTCACTGAATGATATTTTAAAAAGGCTGGATGGTAAGAAATAATTGTTAAAAATCGGTTAATATCCATAATAATATTTTTTTTCACTTCAGGGCCAGCTGAATATTAATCCGTAATTCCTCATTATTTAAGGGCTTAAGCAAATAACAATTAGGATTAATCTCCAGGGCACTATCCACCACTTTTGGATCCATATAAGCACTGATAATGATTATCGGGAACTTGCTCCAACTTTTTAATTTTTTTATGGTTTCAATACCATTGATTTTTCCTTTTAAATGGATATCGGCCACGACCAGATGGGGAGGGTGCTTTTTTGCAATTTCCAAAGCTTCACTACCTGTAGAAGAGATGAATACATTATCATATCCCCATGATTTTAACTTGGTTTTAAGTTCCAGGGCTATTAGACCTTCATCTTCCATTATCAGGATATTTTTTTCCATATTATCTCCCCTTTATGAGTATCAGGTAACTCCTATTATAGCTATTTTTTTTGCAATCCCCTATCTTAGTTATAAGCACCCTCTATATAAATTTAATGTTTTATATTCAATATTTTTAAAATTATTTGATAGTTTAGGAATATTATTTAACTTATTATAAAAAAATCTTATTTAAACTTTTTAGATTAACATTTACTTTCTTCTAAGAACAATTAATAATCAATAAAACAATATAATAAACAGTATAGTAATTTACAGCTTAAAAAACAAGATTTAATACATTGTGGGCTAATAGCACATTTATTTAAGGAAAATATATATAAAGTAGTTACAACATAAGGGCATACGATAAGATAGCATTGTTCACCCTACATACATATTGTGGGTATGAACATCTAAGGAAAGTGATATTATGGAAACAACTATGATTTCCACCATATATTCCATTGAGCCGGTGATGATCTGTATCACCCAGTTTTCTCCCAAAAAGGTAGTGCTCTTAAGGGAGGATAAGGCTCCAGATGAGAAAAATAAAGTGGAGCAAATTTTGAATGATACAGTAGGTAAATTTATTGAAATTGTATCTCATGAAACCAGCTTATATGACGTGGTGCGGGTAGCTCAGGACACGGCTGATGTGATTGATGAAGAAAAAGCAGCCGGCAGAAGGGTGGTAGTTAATATCAGTGGGGGACGTAAACCTCAAGCTTTAGGTGCTCTTTTTGGTTGTTATGCCCGGCACCAGGAAGTAGAAAGAATAGTATATGTCACTGAAGAAGACAGTGAATTAATTGATCTACCTATACTCAACTTTGGTATTTCTAAAACTAAAAAACAGGTATTAGAGTCTCTCATTAATGGGGAGAGTTCGGTTAAAAACCTGGCCATAAAAATCGGTATCAGCCGGGGTATGACCTACAACCACATCCGTGAATTGCGGGAAATGGGCTTTATTGATCAAAATAAACTGGAAATTACTTCTGCTGGACAGCTGGCAGTAATCTAATTTCTACTTTTAATTAGATTATTTAAGCAGAGCTAATAAACTAAATTTTCTCCTTTACCTTTATTAAAATATATAACTGACCTATTTTTTTTTTATTCTGGTGTATCTAATTTACTTTAGAATTCTAAAAAGGAATGCAATTTACAAACTGATCTAAAATAATTAATATTTGAAAAATTCCAGATGCCTGGAGCCATGATATGATAAGTTTTTAGCTAATAATACCGTATTAAAGATGTTTTTAGGTAACATTTGCATTGTAATATCCCCCCTTTTTAGTTCACTTGTGCAATTCATTTCACTTAGTAAGAAAGTGTACCTGATTACACTAATGAACTTAATAAAGAGTAAGCTAGATTTCACCAGTTTACTCTTTAAATCATTTAACTAAGGCAATGAATTTTCAATTGAATAAATTATGCTTTTAAAGCATTATTTTAAATTAAAAAGAAAAATTAATCGGTATTATTTCTTCATATAATTTGAATAGTTTAGGAGGGTATAAAATTCCTAAAAAAAATAATATAATTCCAATTTTTTTATCTACCACTCTTTATGATAAACCAGTTTCTGGCTTAAATCCATTATAAAATCACAGCAGGCCAACTTATCCAACCATTCCCGGGGAATACTCTTTTTACCATAATAAGCCCCGGCAAGCTCTCCATAAATAGCCCCCACTGTATCCGCATCATCCCCCAGATTCACCGCCAGAAGAGCACCACTTTTAAAATTATCCGAGTTATAAAAGGCCCATAAAGCAGCCTCCAGGGACAGAACCACATAACCCCGGGCCTTAATCTGTGGAGGGTTTTTTGTTTTATAGGAGCCCTTAATTACTTCGTTTAGTTCTAAATTAATCTCATCTCTAAAGGGGTGATTATCCGGGGATAATAATTTATCTTTATCCTCACCTAAAAGGGCCCTCCAGAGTAGATGGGCAAAGTAGGTGCAGCACTCCACCACCAGGGGGTGCTGGTGGGTGGTGCAGGAGCTAAGCCGGGCATACTTTAAGACCTCTTCTTTTTTAGAGAAAAAATAGATGGGTATGGGGGCTATGCGCATCAGGGAACCATTACCGGCAGAGTATTTATGATCAGGGCCCGAATACGGATTTCTGGTTTTTTTAAATTCTTCCAGAGCCTCCCGGGTGGTGTCACCTATATCAAAACACTCTCCCTTAACTGATAAATATCCCTCCTGGTACCAGGCCAGGTAGCGTTCCATCTGGTCATGGGGATTAAAACCCTTACTCTCAATCAAACTTTTAGCTAAAGCCAGGGCTAAACTGGTATCATCACTCCACTCCCCTGCTTTAAGTTTGTGGGATCCACCTTCCCTAAAACCGGTAACTTCTTTAAAATTCCCGGGGGCATTAAATTCCACAGGCACGCCCAGGGCATCCCCCACCGCCAGTCCTAAAAGGGAGCCGTACATGCGGTCTTCAGTTTCTTTTTGGATAATTTTTAATCTTTTTACCAGTTTTCTTAAATTTCCCTGGGCAATGAATTCACTTAAAAAACCAGGGGAGTAACGATCAGCCATCACCACCCCACTAAATACCTCTACCAGACTGCAGATATCTGCTTTTTCCAGGTCTTCTGGTAACTGAGGGGATTTATTAAATTCCTGAATGAAATGTTCCATGTATAATTTATTTACCAGTTGGAACACTTCAAAAGAATAGATATAAGGGTCAATAAGGTCCGGGTCATCTTCTCCTTCGTAGTGGTGGTCCGGGGGGTGGCGGAAAAAATCATAGTATTTTAAAAACCGGGCAATATTGGCAGGGGAAGGGATGATCATTTTTTCATGCTCCATTAATATTTAATTAAGGGAGATACTTTAGCATAAAATTTATGATTTAGATTATACCAAATTAAATAAAAAGTTATATGGGTTAAAGTAAGTATTCCGGATTTAAACCAGCTAACCGGTTATAATTTAATAATAGATAGGGGAGTAAAAACATGACTAAATTTAAGTTCTATGGTGGGGTGGATGAAATAGGGGGAAATAAGGTACAGCTTATTTCACAGGAAAACTCTATCTTCTTTGATTTTGGTAAGAGTTTCAACCGGGAGGGTGAGTTTTTCTCGGAATTCTTACAACCCCGTAAATTTAATGGTATTATGGATCTGGTGGAATTTGGACTCTTACCCCCTGTAAAGGGTATCTACCGGGAGGACTACCTTAAAAAAGCCGGCCTAAATCATACTCCTCAGCCCTCAATTCAGGGGATTTTAATAAGCCACGCCCACCTGGACCATATGGGATACTTACACCATATACGGGAGGACATTCCCTTCTTCATGACCCGGGATAGTCACCGGATTATCCGGGCTCTGGAGATGACGGGGATAGCAGGATTCAATAATTACACCACCTATCAACCTGATTTTCTACTTTTACCTAGAAAAAGATTGAATAAGAATTCTAAAACCACTCATAAGCGGGCTGATGCCAGGGATGGGATTAAAAAACCCCGGCCAATTGAAATCATGGAACCCTACCATGAATATGAGCTGGGTGATTTAAAAATCACCTCAGCTCCGGTGGACCACTCCCTACCTGGGTCCTGTGCTTTTATGAGTGATGATGGTGAAGAATCAGTTTTATATACCGGGGATTTCCGGTTCCATGGTCTTCGGGAAAGAGAAACCCGGAAGATGATTAAAGAAGCTAAAAAATTCACCCCCACCACCATCATCACCGAGGGTACCCGGATTGATCGGGACCATAATCGGACTGAAGTAGATATTAAACTAAAAGCAGCTGATAAGGCCCGGTCCCATGAAGGGCTTTTGATTGTTAATTATCCTTTGCGGGATCTGGATCGTTTTTATACATTTTATCAGGTAGCAAAAGAAAGCGACCGGACCATGGTGGTGAATACTAAACAGGCCTTTTTATTAAATGAGTTTGGAGGGGATGGTTACCCTGGCCTGAAGGATGTGGCGGTATATGTACCCCGCCGGGGCTGGGGATTACTGGGAGGAGAATCCCAGGTGTGTATGGAAGATGAATGGATTTACTCCTGTGAGTTAGGAGAAGAATACCTGGACTCTGATTACAAGGGATGGGAAAAAGACTACATCAACTGGGATAATAATGTTAATTACCAGGACCTGCAGGAAAAACCAGAAGATTACATCTTCCAGTGTGACTACTTTGAATTTAAAGAATTAATTGATATAAAACCAGAAAATGCGATTTATATTAAATCTAAAACTGAACCCTTTAATGATGAGATGGAGATTGATGCCCGGAGGGAGAAAAACTGGCTGGATCACTTCAATATTCAGATTGAAACTGGATATCATGCCTCCGGTCATGCTCATGGATTGGAGATACTGGAAATGATACAGGAGATTGCACCAGAGAAGGTTTATCCCATACATACCCGTCATAAGGAGAAGTTCCAGGTACTAAAAGATGATGGTATTAAGGTGGTGGATCCAGGGGCAAAATAAATGATGGAGTTGAATATTCAGGTTTAGACGGCCCTGCATTAAAATATATGAGGGGAAAATAAACCTTATTTAGAAATTATCCCCTGAAAGAAAAGTTATTATGTTCAAATTTTACCTATGGCTTATTTTATCTGATTTAGGTAGTCAGGGAATGGTTACTGGGGACTTTACCATTAAATTATTATATTATAAAATTAATATAATTATGTATGCATGGAGGTGCATCTTTTTTGCTAACTAATGATAAACGTGGCCAGGGAGGGGCAGAATATTTACTGCTTCTAGGAGGGGTGATTGTAGTGGCTATAATGGCTATTATGATCTATCAGAGTTACTTTAATATGGGATCTGGAGATGGTGAACCGGTGGATGTCACCATGAATATCACCCATATAAACAGTCCCTTTGCTTTAAAATATGTTTACCAGGTTAATGATACCACCAATAATACTAATTCTGTTATACGCTCTAATACTGGACAATTCCAGTACCTGAATCGGGGTCAAACCAATTCGGTTTATCTGGGTAAAATGAATCCCGGGACCAGTTTCACGGTTATGGTGGCGGTGGGCTGGCCGGTAACTCACCAGTATGATCAACCAGGTTCTGACTGGACCGGTAATAATCGCTGGGTAAGGGTGGATCTGGCCATGGGAGATGAGGTAAGTAGCTGGGTAGTAGCCGGACCCTATGATTGGAGGAAGAATCCTTCAGGAGCGGTAATTAAATCATTCACCGTACCAGGAGGAGGGGGAGGAATACCCAACCTCATGGATGACATATTCGAAGTAAGAAATAAAACCTCAACCTGATTTTTAAATTAAGCACCCTTTACTGGTGCTAATCCACCTTTTATTTTTTTTATGGTTATGCTAAGGCTTCAAGTTAAAATATATGAAGTTTAAAGTTAGGTTTACTTTTTTTTTAAAAAAAAATTTTATTCTAATTGCAACTACTATTTTTTATCCATCATCAACTTTATTAGATTTTTTATAGGAGGATATGATACTGCCTATTACAATTCCAATTCCTGCTCCCATGGCAGCACCCAGAGCCAGATTATTAAATATTATTCCCAGAGCAGTACCTGCTCCCACACCCATTACCAGTCCAGTTCCAACCCATTGATCTTCTTTAGCCATTATAATCACTCATTTTTTTTGGTTAAATATTAAAATTAAAGCTCCAACTCTCTTATAATTTCTGTATATAATATTCTATTTTTTCTTTCAACTTCCTTTAAGCCATGTTTTTGGTATATTATTTGAGCTTCCCTTTCATTGGAAACATCAGAAGTATATAGTCGCAGGTAATCCACCTTCTTACTCCGGGCCTGTTTAATGGTATAGGTAAGTAATTTAGTTCCTATTCCTTTCCCTCTTTCTTCTGGAGCAACACAAAACCAGAATAACCATACTGCTTCATCTGCATCTTTTAAATAATTATAAAGGCCAGTGGTACCCACCACCTCCTGTTTTTCATTTACCGCCAAGTAGATATCTAAAATATCTTTAATTCCAAATAAATTCATAATTTTTTTAAGTAGCCAGTTATCAGGAGAGGTGATAGCCATTAAATTAAATTGTTCAGATAGGCTTCTATAGGGGAATACTCTTTTTATTAATTTTTTTGCTTCAGGAAGGGTTTCTTCTGTAGCAGGTACAATCTTAACCATATAAAATCCTCTTAATTGTTGGAATATGGTAATTATTTTAAAACGAGTTAGTTTATTTTTGGTATAATTACTTCCCCGGTGGGGTTTACTTCATCTGGATTATGGGGGCTTTCATCCTTTTACCACATGATGGACATTTTAAATACTTCCATCCCTAAGTTTTAAGGAATTATCTCTACCCCGGCCCGGTGGACTTATAAGATTAGTAAAATTTGAAACTCATTCCCCACTTATTAAAAAGGTAAATTTCTTTTTTTTTAGTTCAATTATTCAAGTAAATTATACTTCATCCTTTTTTTGTAAGATTAATATTAAATACTTTAAACATTTTTTTCAAGGGCTTTCTGTAAATGTGAAGGTGTATAAATGTCCCCAGCACCATCAATAAAGCTAATTCTGCGTGCCAGTATGTTATCCCTGAATTATATGCTGTAGAAATACCTAATTTAATCATTAAAGTTAGTAAAACTCCTGTCAGGCCAGTACCTATATAACCAATAATTACCAGGATATTCCATATTCTTTTGTGCTGTTTAGGTTTTAAAATCCCCTTTTTAAATAGATAATATGTGAAAAGATAGGACCCTATAATGATTATGGTGACGGGAAGTATGTGAAAATTTGATCCTTCATTAGCCCCTTCTAAGGCGTCGGGCCCGGTATCAGAAACTTCTAATCCATTATCATCAACGGGATCTATGGTATCATTATCACTATCAGCTGAACTATTTTGAGTATTAGATACTGCAGAAAGAGCCAGATCGCATGATCCGCTCCCATCTAAATCTATATATCTGGAACATTGTCCGGGGTAGGGATCATAATCAAGGCCATAGGGACACCCTGCGGCACAGGAGCCTTCCATGGTTGCAGCGGCAATTATAGGTGCTGTGGCCAGTGTTCCCAATATTTTAGCCTGACGGGGAGATAAATTATCATAAAAAGACTTGGCCCGGATAAAAGAATGTTTAATCTTTTCTTTTATTTTGTCTTTTTTCATGAATCCATCCCCTTCTTTTTATACCCAAATAATGTTTTTTTAGTACTTTTCCAGTAAATATGAAAATGAAAAACAGTTACCAGAGTCAGGGTTATTCCTAATTCCACATGCCAGAATAAAAGGCCAAAGTTTATGGTGGATACAACTCCCATTTCCATTAATATCATGAGTACAAATCCAGCCCCACCTGAAATAATAAATGAAGCCAGTAGTATTATATTCCATAAGTTAATATGCAGGCCCTTTTTTATTAATCCCCACTTGTAAAGAGTATAGGTGGCCAGGTAAGCGATTAAAAACGGGAGAGATGGTATTAATATATTATAACTCATAAATCATCCTCCTTAATTATACGGGGTTTTCTTTTTAAAAAAGTAATAAAAAATAATTATTATTCAACTGGAAAGTGATTTACCCTTATTTTTTAACCATCACTATCTACTTTTTTAGACTTTATATAGGCGGATATAATCCCTCCTATTATAATTCCCATTGCTGATGCCAAGCACCTCAAAAGCCGATTATTGAATAATATTCATATAGCCGTACCTGTTCCCACACCCATTACCAGTCCGGTTCCTACCCATTGCTCTTTTTTAGCCATATATTACTGTTATAAATTCTTTAATTAGGTTTTACTTTATGTTAACCTCAACTTTCAAGTTGATTTACTTCATCTGGATTATAGGGGCTTTCATCCTTTTACCACATGCAGGACATTTTACATACTTCCATCCATAAGTTTTACCGGAATTATCTTTATCCAGGCCCTGGGGGCTTATAAGATCAGTTAAAATAGAAATTTGAAACTCATTTCCACAGTTAGTACAATGGTAAAGAGCTTTTTGGGAGTGCCAGAAAGCCAGAATAATCATTCCTGAAACTATAATCAGGACCCAGATGTACCAGTAAATAGGGAGCAATAAAATGGCTGCAATAACTATGCTGGAGAGGTAGAATATTAAATATATGATAGTTTTTTTCCAGTCTTCTTTGGTGGTTTCTATTTTCATTTTAAGCAGCTACTCCTTAAAAAAACTTGATTTATTTAGTAGAATTAATTTAATTCTTTTAATTAGTGAATTATTATAATTTTTTACAGGGAATTTACCTTATTAAAAATAGATTTGGTGTTTAAGGGGGTTTTTTAAATTCAATGTACTGCAATTAAAAAAATAAAAAAGGCAGGGATTAAAATATCCCTTTTTTTGGTTTATTATCCTCTACCCAGAACCTGTCCGGTGGTGGCATCAATATCCACCCCATCTGCGGCCTGTCCCTGGGCATCAACTATCTGCACATTCCATACCAGTCTACCATCATCCCATCGATAGAGCCGGGGGTTAGCAGCCACAAATCCTGGTTCAGCTATCACCTGGGTATTCACAATCTCCATGGCTTCCTGAGCGGAAATAGCAGGATTTTCAGTTTCATTAGTTACCGTGGTGTTATTGGTGGTGATGTTAGTCATATTAGTGGTATTATTTACCGGTGCCGGGGCCAAAAACAGGGTATAACCGGCTCCGATAATAATTAGTACCGCAATAACCACCAGAATTATAATCTTTTTATCCAAATTCTTCACCTCCTCGGGTAAACAAATAGTTCTTAATGATATATAAGTTTTTAGAGGCCTTATTTATTGTGTTTATATTAATTTTTGTAACTATGTGGTGATACATATTAACTAAAAAAATCATATATCATATTTTAAGGGGAGTGATATTCATGGATAAATTAGAGGGAATTATTTTTATAATCATCGTCCTGGTGGCTGCTTCTGGCTTTACCTACCAGGAAACACAAATTAATGAAAAAAAGGATGATCTTTTAATCTATGTTAATGCGGCGGTTATGTTAATAGAAAATGAAGGGCCAGGAGCATTTTCTAAATTTTATACTCCCGACTGGTTTAAAGGAGATAAGTACATCTTCATCTGGAGAATGGATGGGGTAAGGGTGGTGTATCCTCCAGAACCGGAGAAAATTAACCAGGATATGAGTAATCTAAAGGACTATGAGGGAAAACCCATTGGGGAGATTTTCCTGGAAACTGCCCGGAATGGTGATGGTTGGGTGGAGTACTTATGGCCTAAAGTAGGGGAGACTCATCCCTCCCGTAAGGTGACCTATATTAAACGGGCAGATTATGGGAATAGTAGTTATCTGGTGGGGGCGGGGGTTTATATTTAGTACCATCCTATTGGATAATGATTTGAATTTCAGGAAAAGATATAAGTTTTAATAGATATAGTATTTATTGGAGATAAGTTATGAAAGTAAAGTATATTTATGACTCTAAAGGTAAGAAAACAGCAATTGTATTACCAATTGAGGTTTGGGAAAAAAATAAATCTACTTTAAAGAAGATTAATGAAATTAAATCACGATTATTTAATCCTGCGGATTATCGGGGCATATACCGCGAAATGAAGCTTGATTTGGAAAAAGAATCAAGAAATCTTAGAGATGAATGGGTACGAATATGATGGATTATTTGGTGGATACTAATATTCTTATTTATTATTTTGCTGATGCTATACCTGATTCAGAGTTAAATAACGTAGAACAAATTTTTAAAAAATCATTCAATATTTCTATTATTACCAAAATTGAATTTTTAGGATGGAATAAACATACTAGTAAAGGTTATGAATTTGCCAAAAATTTCATAGATTTTGCAAATTTAATCCCCTTAACTGATGAAATAGCAAATAAGTCTATAAAAATCAGAAAAGAATCAAAAATAAAACTCACCAGATGCAGTTATAGCTGCAACTGCCATTTGTAATGATTTGAATCTAATAACTAGAAATGAAAAAGATTTTAATAAAATTGAAGATTTAGAAATATATAATCCTTTTTTTTAGTAATTATTTTCAAGGAACAGTAGGCTTCTGAGACAAAGGATCTGGATTATTACAAAAAGTCCTAAAGTCACATGCATCACAAGTCCGAGCCTCCGGTCGAGCCTCCCAGGAGTTTTGAATACCCTTACCCTTTATTTCTTTTAAAAGGCAGTTTTCAATTTCATCCACCACCTGATCAAATTCTCCTAGAGAACGGTGCACAGAATCAGGTTTTACATCCACCAACCTTAAGGATCGTCTGGTTTTAAATTCCTCTGATAACAGGGGTGGTGGGGTATTAGTTTTCCACTTTAAAATTTCTTTTAAATCATTACCCTGAGGGACTATATCGGTATTCTCACCAACAACATCCTCTTTAATATCCTGCATATCCTTGGTAAAGGGTACTAGTTCGTTTATATAAAATAGTATCCCTTTTACTACTGGGGAGGATTCTTCTTGTCGGGACCTTAACCAGGCATAGGTTAGTATCTGCCACTTATGATAATCCCAGGTAGATGAACTCAAAGGGGCCCGCTTCATACCCTTATAATCCATGATAATCTCATACTCTTTACTATCCAGGACTTCTACTTTTTCTTTAAATAAAGGATCTTCTTCTAAAAATTTAACTAAAAGATTAGAAGAAGAGTGCACTTCCAAGTTAACAGAACTAATAACATCCACAATACCGGTGATGCCATAGTAATTGGAAACCATTCTCTGCAACTATTTCTACTAGTACCTTCCATGACACTTTAGTCCCACCAGGAGTAGCAATCCTAGGCTCGACTGTAGGATACAAAATAGCTGCTACTTTAAAATTGTGATAAATAAGTGAAAGACCAACATCTCTAAATTATGAGGATCAAACATTTGAAATATTTGTTGCTACAGATTTAAAACCATGTCTACAAAAGAAGCCATTGAAATTTACATCGTTTATATATAAATTAAATTCTTAGGTATTATATTAGATTATATGAAATAAACATTGTCATTCATTTAAGAAATTTTTCAAAAATGACTCACTAAATTTCCATTTAACCCATCCATCAACTCAATTAAAAAATAATAAATAAGGCACTTATCACACTAATATTGTAAATCTTGATGTAGGTGGTTAATAATTGTCAGAAGCTCCAGAGATAATTAAAGATTTGGTAGAAAAATTTGAACGAAACCTCAAATCTTATAAAAGCCCAAGCTATAATGAAGCACAGGTTAGGCAGGAATTCATAAACCCATTCTTCAAAGCTCTAGGATGGGATGTTGACAATGAGATAGGGGCAGCACCACAATACAGAGACGTGATTTTTGAAGACTCTATCAAAGTTTCTGGAGGAACAAGAGCACCTGACTATTGTTTTACCATGTCAGGTAGGCGTATGTTCTTTGTGGAAGCCAAAAAACCATCCGTAAATATAGAAACTGCCATATCTCCATCATACCAGCTAAGGAGGTATGCTTGGAGTGCTAAACTGCCATTATCCATACTCACTGATTTTGAAGAATTAGCAGTATACGAATCCAGAACTCGGCCTAAAAAGAATGAAAGAGCCAGTACAGGGCGCATATTACTCATAAAATATACGGAATATATTGATAGATGGGAAGAAATCTATAACATTTTCTCTAAAGAAGCTGTGCTAAAAGGTTCCTTTGATAAATATGCTGAAAGCACCCGTAAAAAACGAGGAACCAGCAGTGTAGATGATGAGTTTTTACATGAAATAGAAGAATGGAGAGAATTATTAGCACGTAACATTGCATTAAGGAATAAAGAAATTAATATAGATGAATTAAATTTCGCAGTACAGCAAATCATTGATAGGATAGTCTTTCTTAGAATGTGTGAAGATCGTGGTATAGAAAAATACGAACAGTTACGAGACTTGCTTACTGATGAAAATATCTATCATAATTTCTGTAAATTATGCCAAAAAGCCGATGAAAAATATAATTCTGGCCTATTTCACTTCAAAGAAGAAAAAGGAAGAAATTCCCACCCAGACAGATTAACACTAGATCTTCAGGTAGATGATGGAGTATTAAAAACTATTATAAAAAGCCTATATTACCCTAATAGTCCTTATGAATTTTCAGTTTTGTCAGCAGATATCCTGGGAAACGTCTATGAACAATTCCTAGGGAAAGTAATTCGATTAACAAAAGGCCATCAGGCCAAGGTTGAAGAAAAACCTGAAGTCAAAAAAGCCGGGGGAGTATACTACACACCACATTTCATCGTAGAATACATTGTAGAGAACACAGTGGGAAAATTATGCAAAGGTAAAACCCCTAATAAAGTATCTGAAATTAAAATTTTAGATCCTGCATGTGGATCCGGATCATTTCTCCTGGGAGCCTACGATTACCTGCTCAAATGGCATGTAGAATATTACCTAAAAAAAGGTCTCAAAAGACTTTCAGATAAAATATATGAAGGAAAAAACGGCCAATACCAACTCACTATCCAAGAAAAGAAAAGAATACTCCTTAACAATATATACGGAGTGGATATAGACCCTCAAGCCGTAGAAGTTACCAAATTAAGTTTACTGCTTAAAGTGCTTGAAGGAGAAAATAAAGATGCGTTGGAAGCACAACAAAAATTGTTCCAAGAAAGGGCGTTACCTGATCTTGAAAACAATATTAAATGTGGAAATTCTCTGATTGGACCGGATATTTATAATAGTGATTTAGAATTAAATAATGGAGACATAACTCGAATAAACCCATTTGATTGGAATGAAGAGTTTTCAGAAATAATGACCGAAGGAGGCTTTGATGCAGTAATTGGAAATCCACCATATATTCGTATTCAGGCCATGAAAAATTGGGCTCCAAGAGAAGTAGAATTTTATAAAAATAAATATATTTCTGCAAGCAAGGGTAACTATGATATTTATATTGTTTTTGTAGAAAAAGGATTAGAACTATTAAATGAAAAAGGGCTTCTTGGATTTATTCTACCACATAAGTTCTTTAATGCAAAATATGGTAACTCCTTAAGAAATTTGATAGCAGAAGGAAAGTATCTGGACACGATTATACACTTTGGACACGAACAAGTATTTGATAATGCAACAACATATACCTGTCTTCTTTTTTTAAGTAAAATGGAGAATATAAAGTTTAATTTTGTTAAAGTAGACGACTTAGATAAATGGGCCCTATCTGGAGAATGTATTAAAGGTAAAATATTATTAAACGAAGTTAATAATGATGAATGGAATTTTATAGTAGGTGAAGGTGCTGAATTATTTAAAAAAATGTATAAAATTCCTGATAAATTAAAAGATATTACAAATCGGATTTTTCAAGGAATTAGAACCAGTGCCGATAAGATATACATTGTTGATAAATTAGAACAAAAAGATAATCTTGTAAAGATTTATTCAAAGCAAAAAGATGCAGAATATTGGTTAGAAAGTGATTTATTTCATCCTTTAGTTAAAGGACGTGATAGTAAACGTTTTAATATGAATTTTACTAATAGGATAATTTTATTTCCTTATGCAGAGCAAGATGATGGCAATATGGGTTTAATACCTGTGTCTACTATTAAAGAGTTATATCCACTTACTTATACTTATCTTAAAGAAAATAAACTAGATTTAGAGGGACGGGAAAGAGGCAGGATGAAAGGTAAGAAGTGGTATGCATATATTTACCCTAAAGCATTGGATTTGATGCACTTACCTAAAATATTTACGCCAGATATAGCAGCTAAGGCTTCATTTTCGCTTGATAGGGAAGGAAAAGCTTTTTTTACCAGTGGTTATGGTGTATTAGTTAAACCCAAATATTCCCGTGAATACATTCTAGGCTTACTTAATAGCAAATTAATTGATTGGTTTGAGCATAAACGTGCAACAACTTTTCGTGGAGGTTATTTTAGTTACGAATCTAGATTTATAAGTGATTTACCTATTGTAACTATTGATAGCAGTAATCCAGATGAAGTGGCTATTCATGATAAGATAGTTTCTTTGGTGGAGCAAATGATCCAATTAAATAAAAATTTATCAAATACAAATATTCCAAGTGATATTAACATCATTCAACGTCAAATTGATGCTACAGATAAGCAAATTGATAATTTAGTTTATGAGTTATATGGTTTGACTGATGATGAAATTAGGATTGTTGAGGATAGTTTGAAAGATTAACCTTCTTTATTTTAGTAATCAATAATTTTATTCTTAATTATTAATTTAATTACCTAATCCTTTAATAATAGTTTCAAGAGCCCAAATACAGCATGCAATTAAAAAACTAGATACAATAACATTGAATATTATTAAATAAAATATTAGAATAGTCCAATTAGAAATTATTCCAAGAATTGCAATAAGAGTAGTAATAGCTAAAAATTTTATTGTGCTGAAAAAAATATTAAATAAATCATTTACCATCCCATATTCTCTTATCAGTTCCAGTTTTTTTGAATCAAAAAAAGCTGCAATAACAGATATACTAGTTATTATAAATCCTAAAAGAGTTCCAGATATTGTAGCCACAATAAGATAAATATTGTCTTTATTAGCCGAAATTAATGTATTTAAGTCACCAGGAGAATAATAGGTTTCTAAAACAAATTTAATTATAAATACAATAAAAAATGATAGGATAACATTACTTAATTTAAGATGGTTCCAATAAAATGCGACGATTTTAGTAACTAAAGGTTGCTCCATTTTTCATCCCGTCCATTTTTCTAATGTTTTTTGTTTCTGAATCTTTTTTTCAGTAATACCTCTAATTTCTGACTGATTTTCTTTAAATGATAGCTTAATCGCGACAAACATGGATTTTGGATCAACACGTTTATATCTAGCGTCATGTTTAACAACTGTCTGTGTGGAAACAATATACTGATCTAACAAATTAAAAGACTCTAGTTTATTTGTTTCAGTATTCCTAGCTCTTATTTCAGCCTTCTTAACATGTTTTACATCTTTTTTTTTAAAAACGTCAAAAATTTTTTTCCAATTTATGCCCCTGATATGTTTTTTACTTCTTAGATAAACCCCAACCTCATCGGAGTTTCCGATTTCACTTAAGGTATTTAATGTATGATAAATTGATTTGGAAGCATCTTTAAAAATTTCGCTATGATTTTTATGAATAACCAAACTAAATAATTTGATTTCCCCCATTTTACGCAAAGTTTCCAAAAAATCAGGCCTAGTAATATGGACTATCTCAACATAATCTACATAATTTTTTGCCTTTTTTAAAATGTAATTTTTTAATCCCGATGCTCTTGGCCCATGATAATTCGATTCAACCCCTAATATATTGCCATTAAATAATATCATATGTGTAGGTTCAAATAAAGACTTATCTTGAATTTCCAATGGCTCTGTTTCGCCTTTTTCTTCCAAACAGGGCAAATCTTTCTTTTTGCCTATTCCCATAATAAATTTTAGAGGAATAAAAACATCCTGGTCTTCTTCATAGAACATCATTGAATAATACTGCCCTTCTTTGATTTTCAAATAACGTTCTTCTTTTCTAATATCTAAAGATTTGATATATGAAAATACATCAATAGGATCTACTTCTTTTTCGTCTTTTTTTAATTCTAATTTAAAAAAACCGATCTTTTTTTCCACATGTTCAACCATAACAACCCCTCTTGAATTGGAATTATTATGATGAACCTATTTAATAAATACTAATGATTTAATTTTAGAATGGTAATTCCTTGTAAGTGTTGATATTGGAATCTAGTTTGCACCTGTTAATGGATTCAAAAGTATTCCTGGAACTAGTTGGATCCAAGGAGGGCAATTTAATATCCATTAAGCTTTTAATATATATTTTTCACTACGATATGCTATTTGGTTCTTAAGTGCAGATAAGTGCTGAAATAGCCTTTTGAAATTTGGGCATCGAAATAGTGAATTTTGAAGGTGTAGATAAACTCTTATCCACTTCTAAAACAGCTTTCGATCTAAAAAATTTAATTAAATATATACGTAGAAATACAAATGGCAAAGTAGAATATAAAAAGCTTCAAGATTTAATTAAAAACTTGAAAAAACTAATATTATCATATCAAACTGGACTTCTTTTAAAAGTTATAATCTTGAAAAATAGCAAATAACTCCTTTTTTTAGGAGATAATGAATGAAAAATTAAGCATTTTTTAGAGACTGCAAAGCCAATTCATATCAGGATGAAGATTTCAATGTTCCCCCAGAATGGATTAATAATAAGGAAATCCCATTTAAAGGAAAAGATCTTGAATTTGCCAACATGATCAAGATATAGCTGCTGTAAATGAATTTACAGGGGCCAATCTTATTGGATATATAAAACATAAATTTAACTGATAACAACTTTTAGAAGAATTTTTGTATTATTTCGAATTTTTCTATTAAAGACATATTTTTAAAGTAAAGAATAAATAATTTAGAATTTTATTATCAAAAATCCCAGATATTTGTAGCTATTTTTGCAAGTTCGGTGGATCTATCTCTTATTTGTTTCTCACCCCATTCATTTTGTTGAGACAAATGACGATTTAATTTTAAACCACTATCTCTGAATCCATTTTTCATTTCACGTTTTTCTTCAAATGTTTTATTTGAATATTCTTGGTTATATCCTGTTAAAGTCAGATTACCAATAGATTCTAAATATTTATTATGTATAGATTCCCAATTATCTCCCAAATATTTTTTCCAATCTTTATTAATAGTTTGAGGCATAATATGTTCCAGCTGCATTTCATTTAATTTTACGATTTCTTTATTATCTGGATATTTTTCTATTTCTTCGAGAATATATCTATTAACTTGCCTTGAAGAATTACCTTCCTTAAGACATCTTCTAAACTCAGTTTTATCTGGCATTCTTTGAGTTCCAGTTCCATTAATAAATATCTCTTTTAGTGAATCAGTCAAATTTGAGTTATCTAAAGATGAATAAATTCTTGGGAAATATGTGTTTAATGCATTTACTGGGATACCACAAACTGATCTTCTTACTACAAAAGTTTCAATTAGATGCAAACAATCGATTAAGTCTTCTATATAGAAATCAACATTAGGATTCTGATAATCATCATATAATTTGAGAAGTAGTGGATAAGGTGTAGTACTGTTTAAACGGTTAAATTTGTCGAAATAAATACTCAATTCCATTTCTTTTTCATTTTTAGGATACAAAAACTTACTATAATATTGAGAAAAACGCTTAAGTTTTTCCATCATTTTTATTACACCGTTTTCGTTTATTGTATTCTTATCAACAAATTCTTTAAGTGTAATGTATATTTTGTTAAAAGTGGGTAGATCTCCATCCATAGCCAAATAATGTCTCATGAAATTATCCATTTTTTTCTCTCTAGCTTTTTTTTGGATTTTTAAGCTTTTTTCTCCTTTTATTGATTTTTCTAATGGCAACCATATGTTTTTATATGATTCTTGCTGATTTTTTGGATTTAGTTTCATAAATAAATAATTTCGTACTAAATCTGATTGAGTTAGTGGGACTCCTGTTCCGTTAAGAGTTTCAAATATTAAATAAGGATCATCTCTTTCTTCTAAAGCTATATCTACAATTGAAAAATTGGATAATATTGTTTGTTTAATTATATTTAATTCTTCAATTTCAACTATATCCTCTAATTTTCCCTTAAAAAATGTATAAGTCTGGAAAATTCGATCATCTGATTCCTTAACATCTTTCCCTTCCATTATTCTAAAAAATATATTTCTATCTTTTTGAGTAGGTAATAATTTAAATTTATGTTGGGTATGATGTTTATTAAGTAGATAATAGTCATCAATTTCATCCTTAATTGTGTTTTCGGGTTCTAATTCCTCGATCCGTTCCCTTATTGTGGCTAGTATGATAAATATTGTAGTTAATCGTTGTTGTCCATCTACAATAGTAAATTCTGAAACATTAGAAGCACCTGATGGTGTGGGCATTGTTACAAAAGATCCAAAAAAATGATGATTTCTTTTGTAATAGTTTGTTCCTGTTTCTTCTATGTCCTTCCATAATCTTTCTATATCCTTTTCATCCCAAACATATTCTCTTTGAAATAAAGGAACTATAAATTGTTTACTTCCCTCTAAAAAGACCCTAATTTGAGTATCATTAGCTTTCATATTATCCCCTCATCAATTAGATGTTTTAAACCTTAATTTTTTTATTAAATAATTAACTACCAACAAACTAAGCCATTATAATATTTCTATGTTAATAAGTATATTAATAGTATAATATTTCACTTTTTCTAATGATTTATGTAAAATATAACTACTTATAAATAATAGAGGATAGAATATCATAATTTTACTTATAATATAATACTTCAATGTAGAAAGTATCATACATAATCTTTTGTTGTATAAAATAGTATAAAGAAATTTTTAGAATATTTGATATAAAAAACTATTAATTGAAATGCACATATCAATTGGAAAGTTTCTCAGCTTATATTCCTTTTTAACTCGTTTACAACAAACTACATTGTTTTATTAAAAAATGTGGTTGTAAAAACAATTGTAACTGATAAAAGCATCATATTAACATTTTTAACGCCTTTGAAGACATTATTGTTTTTGATTTTCCGGAACTGATAATTTTAATATTTTACCTAATAAGATATAATTTGGGTCTTCTTTACTGTAATTTAGATTATGCTTCTTTTTATTCATTAAATAAATTTGTTTAATCATTAATATTTAAATTGAATGGTATAAAGGCCTATTTTAATTATCAATTAATTTATCAAATGTATTGTTAGCATGCCAAATAAATACTATATAAAATACTAAAAATACCTAAAATAAACCTTCAAAAAAAAAGAAAAAAATCTAAGATACTAATGATTTTTATTCGCCAAGCACCCTAAAAATCAACTCCCTCTAATTTTTCACATAAATGTAATAATTTCCACCAAAAATATAAGCATAATCTAAACCAAATAATTACCTATAAACAGGGGGTGAAAGGGGTTAAAAACATAGAATTTGCATCATATGCAATCATATTTCTTATTTTATTTTCATTTTTAAGTTTTGGTACTGTTAATGCCGCAGAGTGGAGTGTGGGTCCAGGTAAGGATTATGCTACCATCCAGGAAGCCATAGA
>NPID01003518.1_pt2 | contig 36813 bp, 35 predicted proteins | sample 8637491 | NCBI WGS metagenome assembly NPID01 (sample SAMN07420843, study PRJNA396082) | bioreactor metagenome | isolation source: sample BA6 brine-fed electro-methanogenic bioreactor BA | place: Japan: Kochi | collected 2016-06-14 | reverse complement strand
TTTTTTTTTTTTTTAAGGACTTCAACGGATTCATGATATTTTCCTGTATCGTAGAGAAGCTTGCCAAGTTCGAACTGCGCCGGAGGATATTCCCATGCAGACTCAGCGAAAATTTCCCGCGCAAGGCTTCTATTTCCGGCATTCAGATGGATAACACCTCTCGCGTAATGCCATTTGGGAGGAGTCTGTCCGCTAATTGCCTCGAATCGTTCCAAACACCATAACCCCGCATTGTTTAGACCCTTGCCGGAATATGCCATCGCCATATTCAACCATGGAGACATGTCGGTAGAGTCAATGATCACAGCCTTTTGCGCGTAGATAATCGTCGAATCGAACTCGTCTATTTCGAACATGGAATTCGCCATAGATGACATCGCCGGCGCGGAAGTCTCGTTTATTTCGAGATGGGTTTGAACCAGTAAAACCTCGTTTGTCCAGTTGAAACTTCCCAGGTAGGATATCGAGGCGAAAAGGAGAACGACTCCAATGGAAACAACCAGATGGGGGGATGATTTCGAATATCTCGCTCTAATTTTGTCTGTAATATGGCCGAGGATTTGAGCGAAAAGGATTCCCGCGAACATCGACGGCAAATACAGGCCGCCGAAATCGATTTTTCCATGTCCGAGGGTTAAGATAGAGGGAAAAAGAAACGCCGCAGTCAACACGAGAGCCATCGCAATAAATCTCCTGCCCGAGCGAGTTAGCTGTCGAACCAGAATAATAAGGCAAAGCAAAAAAATCGTGCCGATGACTATCGCAAGGGGACTTCCGGCGAAAACCGATTCAGGCGTGATGAAGGGGGATAGATTTGCTGGAATGAAGATTTTCGCGAAATTGGCTAAAAAGAGAAAAGGAGCGTTAAGGCTCATTTCGCCAATCCTGCAGAGCATACCGTAATGGGGACTTGACGCGAAAAAGCTTAGAGCCAAAACAAAAATCGGAAGGAGAATCCCCAAAATCGCCATCCACACTCTCGATTTTCGGTTCGAGTGCACCAGCCAATCGAAAAGGGGGATCGCGAAGAAAGCCAGAACCGCCGAGAAGTGCGAAAGAACCGCGCAAACTGAGAACAGACCGGATAGAATAAGTTTCGCTCGGGAAGGTCTTTTTCTGTATGCCGCGAAGGAGTTAATCGATAGAATGGCGAATAAAGCCGCCATAAGAAAAGATCTGCCGGAGATATGAACCACAGCGTGAATCACCGCAGGATTGACCGCGAAGAAACCCACTGCGATGCATGATTTCGTTAAGTCCTTATTGAATATATGATTATAGATAAAATGAAACAAAGCCAAAACGGTCAACAGATGCAATGCGATGTTGAATAGCTTGAGTGAAATCGGGGAAAAGCCGCCCAAACGAATGTTTGTCCAATAGGTCAGAGCCGAAACAGGAGTGATTCCTTTGCCCAAGGTTAGCCAGCCGGTAAATGAGTGAATGAAAACCGTGAGGGGATTCGTTTCGGCGAGAACCGGGTTGTGCTTGATGTTAGCTGAGTCGTCGAGGACGAATTCGCCGCCAAGGCCGCTGGAGAAAACCATAACGGTTACGACGAGGATAACTGAGATGAAAAGGGTTCGTTTAAGCATATGACTTAATATGGTAGTATTTTAGGGGAAATCAAACAAAAAAAAAGACGGAGCGAAATGCTCCGTCTTTTTGTGCTCGCTATGATCGAGTCTTAGAATGTGCCGCCGGAAACTACGCCATCAGTGCTGATAACAACATCTGTGACATCGCTGAGTGATGCATCGACAGCCGTATTCGCTTCCGCTCTAGCTACGCCGTCAGCTTCGACGTCATAGATGAACCTGGGGGTTCCGCTCGGTGCGTCAACGATAAGACCGGTTGGAATAGTGCCTGAGCCGAAGATGTCGGAGGCGGTGGCAGGATATGAACCGTTTTCTTCGTAGTAAGCCTGGGCAGATGTCCAGATCTGTTTCACGACCATTTTGGCCTCGGAGACTTTGCTCTTCTTAGAGGCGGCCATGAATCTCGGGATGGCCAGCGCGGCCAGAATACCGATGATAACGACTACGATCATTAGCTCGATGAGTGTAAAACCTTTGTTCCTTTTCATTTTTCCTCCTCAGGAAATGTTTTTGTTGTCTGACATACACTTGTGCATGGGGCGTGCCAAAGGACGTGCCATTTGCTAATACCTTGTTAGGCAAGAAGATACAGGCGAAGGCCGCAAAAAGACAGGACCGATTTCATCGCTAAAACCCCTTGCACTTTGCAAAATGCAATTATTCGGCCGACCAGAATACAACATCTCGACCTCATTTCTCATCTGCGGGAGGGTTTTTGCTATGGGAGTATTTGCCTAGAAGATAATCCGGTTTCGGATGGAACATCGCCCGGAAGATATTCGATTTCGTGCCGGGGTTGTCCTTTTCCAGCCTGTCGAGGAGGTTCGAGACGTAGTCCCGCTTGGTTTTGCCCTCCATAGGGCAGATAGCCGATAGATCCTCGACATTGTGGGTTTTCGCGTAGTTGCGAATCTTGCTCTCGTTTATCATGAACATGGGCCGCACGATGTGAAACCGTCCGTCAAACAGCGGCTGGATGGGCATCATGGTCGATATCTCCCTTCCCCAGAAGAGGTTTATCAGCAGGGTCTGAATGACGTCCTCCCGATGATGACCGAGGGCGATTTTGTTCGCGCCAATCTCCTCGGCGGTTTCCAGAAGGGCTTTGCGCCGAAGACGGCTACAGATGAAGCAGGGATTCTGCGGCCTTTCGTCCCCGAGAGCCGTCTCGGCAATCTCCGGATGGTGAACTACTACCATTTCTATCCCCCGGCTTCGGGAGAATTCGACGAGGGCATCCATACTCTCCTGCTCGTGGGGAAATCCCGAGTAGATATGCACCGGCGTGAATTTGACCACACGAGACCACCATGTCGATTTGTCGGCGAACAGATCCAGCATTGTCAGGGAGTCAATTCCGCCGCTGACCGCCGCGATGATGTGATCTCCCTCTTTGAAAAGCTCGAATTTTCCCACCGACCGCTTCATCTCCCGAAGGAGAACCTTTTTTCTTTTTCCCGGAGAGAGTCTGTTGAACATGCCTTTCATATTGTAACCACGCCATTTGCGAATCTTGGGACTACATCGAACAGGTCGATTGCTGTGCAGATTGCCACATCTTCGACCATACCGAGTTCCCGTGCCAGATATACGGCGTGTTCGGTCTTTTCCAGAGTTTCTTCCGGGTTCGAAATGAACCTCTCGAAGAGCCAGAAGGCATTCCATGCTGTGTCCGAGAGAAGTTCTATCTTAACACGTTTCGACGATAGTCTGTCGATAATCATTCCCGCGCATACGGCGTCCTCACTGCTGAACCTGCCAAGTTTCCCCGAGCAGACCAGGACAGCAGATTCCGCTCGGGCGAGTTCATCGACCACTGCCGATAGATTGATGAAACCACCGACTATAACATCATAGGATTCCCTGCATGCCAACAGGGTCTTACTGCCGTTCGTGGATGCGAAAACCAGGGTTTTTCCGCCGATACTATCCTTATTATATTCAAGAGGGGAGTTTCCCAGATCGAAACCGGGGATAATCAGGCCGTTGCGTTCGCCGCAGAGGAGGACTTCACCGCCGAGGGATTCTTTCAGGGCGAAAGCCTCATCGGCGGATCCGGCGATGTGAATTTTCGACGCCCCTTCGGCGAGGGCTTTTGTGATAGTAGAAGATGCCCGCAGGATGTCGATTACTACACATGTAGAACCTTCCAAAGCTCCACTGCGGGCATGTTCGAGGTCGAAACGGGTATTGAAGACATCGAGACGCAAGATAATAGGAATCCAATCGCCCCGGGGCTACTTGTGGCTTCCGTGCTTATACAGCGGGGGTTTCTCGATGACCGCGCTAACCGGATGATTACGAATCATAATCTGAATACGGTTTTCAGGTTTGTGTTCGCCGAATTTGACGTAGCATAGCCCAACGCCGTTATCGAGAGAGGGGGAGAAGGTGCCGCTTGTAACGATTCCGATTTCCTCGCCGTTTTTGAAGACAGGATAGCCATGCCTGGGGAAACCGCGCTCCAAAAGCCTGAAACAGACGAGTCTCTTGTCGATGCCCTTGGCTTTGGCGTCGATTAACTGGTCCCGGCCTATAAAATCGCCCTTTTCAAGTTTGACAATCCAGCCGAGGCCGGCTTCCCAGGGGTTCACGGTATCGTCGATGTCGTTGCCGTAGAGGGCATATTTCATCTCGAGCCGCAGGGTGTCGCGGGCGCCGAGTCCGATAGGTTCGATGTCGAATTCCTTGCCGGCGGTTGCTGTTTTGTCCCAGAGGTCGAGGCATATATCCGGATCGATGTAGATTTCGAATCCGTCCTCGCCTGTATAGCCGGTTCTGGAGAAAAGGACGTTCTCGTGGCCGCCGACTGTGGCGATGGCGTTTTCATAGAAGCCCATAGATGAAAGATCGTAGTCGGTAAGTTTTGCCATAACCCGCTCCGCTTTTGGACCTTGAATAGCCAAAAGTCCGATATCGTCGGATAAATTCGCCATCTCGACACCTTCGGAGGGCAGATGGGAAGTCGCCCATTCCCAGTCCTTATCGAGATTAGACGCGTTCACGACCAGCATGTAATTCTCTTCGCCCAGGCGATAAATGAGAAGGTCGTCCACGAAGGTGCCGTTTTCGTAAAGCATCGCGCTATACTGACACTGGCCAATCTCTATCGTGGAAGGGTCGTTGGTGGTTATCTTTGAGATGAAAGCCAGAGCTCCGGGACCTTTGACGCTGAACTCCCCCATGTGGGAAAGATCGAACATGCCGACGGAATTTCTGACCTTGAGATGTTCCGGAACGATGCCTTTGTAGAACATGGGCATCTTGAACCCGACGAAATCGACGATCTTGGCGTCGGCTTCGAGGTGTCTTTTATAGAAAGGGGTTCTTTTGATGGACATAATGCCTCCAATCGATTTTGAAAAAATTGTAGAAAGTTATAATAAATAGCCAGAGGGATTTAATCAAGTAAAATCACGCCGAAGGAAGAGATTTGTCGAAGCTTATGGTTTCATTTGATTTCGGAGCAGTTTTGAGTATTCGAGTTTTTCGGTCGAAGGGGAGTTTTCCCCAAATTTACCATTGCATTTTGCAAATTGCCCCATTCTATTCTGCAATAGTAGTTGTGAGATCGCCTATTTATAGGGTATCATGCAGTGGTATAAAAATTGCATAAAACAACTAAGTAATGATACATAAGAAAAGAAATAAGGGTTTCACGCTAATCGAGCTGATGATTGTGGTGATAATCATCGGGTTGCTTTCTGCTATGGCTCTTCCGCGCTTCAGAAAGGCGAGTCAGAAGGCCAAAAGATCGGAAGCACAGTTGATGCTCAAGAACATCTATCAGGCGGCGAGAATTTACTATCTCGAAAGGGGCGGATACCCGCCGTGTAATGATGACGGGAGTGCCCGTTTCGGCGGATGGTGGATGTTCAATAACGCCTCGACCGAGAATAGGAACTGGAACAAAATGCCCGGGCTCGATGTTGTCGGCCCAAGCGGATATCCTCGTTTCACTTATATTATCAGCAGAAGCGGGCCTCGATTCCGAGCTGAGGCTTGGGCGTGGTCGCCAGACTCTTACGATGGCGCCATTGTTTATGGAGTTCGAGATTTGTGGATAACAGAGAGTGGAATCTTCATTGACGGTCCGCAAAAGCCCTCTTGGTAAGATAATCCCCAATTAAAGCTATATTGAACGGATGGGTCGTTTTGGGTTCAAAACGCCCAGTTTTCCTTGGCTTGGGTATTCGAATATTCTGCCGATGGATAGCTCTTCGACCCTTTCCTGAGCTACCCGATAATCGCCTACTATATGACAGCCGTCCCCAAGGAAAGCGAGCATGGTCTTGCCTTCTTTGAGAAAGTAGAAGACTCCGTAGATTTCCATCACATCCTTAGTATCGAAGGATATCTGCATAACGGGTATTCCCTTTTTGCCGATTACTTCGACAGTGCCCTTCGAATAATTTCTATCGAAATATCCGTCGGGATTATCGACGAATTCGTTGTCGATGATTTCGCCGGATACCTTGCCGTCGAGGCTTCGAATCACGCATGAAACGAGTAGCTGACCGGTCGCGTCAATTTCGATGATTATCGGATAATCTATGGCGGCATCCAGATTTCGAAAGGGCTGAAGTAGCCGTGGCGAGGAGAAATCGACATTTTCGTAAACAAGCGGGCGCATCCCGACCCATATCGAAAGACTTTTGTAGAACTGCGGGATACCGGCAGTATCGGCAAATTCAAATGTGGGGACTATGGTCGGCTCCTCTTCGGCGGTCAGGGCTTTGAGTATTGGGAGGATTAGAAAGAAGAATACGAGAAGCCCCATAGATATGCCCACGAAAATTTTCTGTTTCCTGGGAGCATCGAGTCTCAGGGTTATGAGAAACCAGAGGATGCTGAAAATCGCTATGGCTATTTTGATTATCGTCATTTTACCTTCTTCATAAAACTATATTTAAATAATATACTCAGAAGCATAATATGGCAATAGGAAAATTATTGAACAAAGGGAATATTGAAAAGCAGGGGAAGAGATTGTCTTCCCCTGCTTTACTTAGATGGGGTTTGCGGAAGCTACTTTAGTAGAACTAATCTGGTTTTGATCTCGTTTTCGCCGGATTTTAGCCTTGCGAAGTAGATGCCGGAGGGCAAAGCTCTGCCGTCCGTATCAGTGCCGTGCCAGAGGATTCGTCCGCTGGTCTGAACATCGAAACTACGAACTATTCTGCCGTTGATGTCGAAAATCTCCAGGCTGGCTTGCGGGCCGGTTCCGGAGACATCGATGGAAACAGAAGCGTTGAAGGGGTTCGGGTAGGCATTGATTGCGAACTTCTCAGGGAATTTGGTTTCCGGCACATCGTGGAGTTCGGTATTATGGAACAGCACCGCGCTCCCAGTTGTGGGAATGGGCGCGTTTTCCGGAGCACCGAGATACATATAGGCAAGGCCGTCGTAGCCCGTTTCGTGTTCCATGCAGATGCCGGTAACTTCCCTATCGAAATCATCGATGTTGCGGTAAACGAACTCGATTCTTGAGCCGTAAACATCTTCCTCGTAGTATATCTTGGCCTGAAAGCGCATCAGGTCGGTGGTCGCGGTTTCGGTCTCATACATATCCCACTGAATTATGAAACAGCTCTCGCCGGGAACAACAGATTCGTGATCGTAGTAATATACTCCGCCGCCGGTGAGTCCGCCATGTTCGTCCTCGAGGCTTGTCCACAATGGGGCGATGAATGCGTTGGGCTGGTCGGGATTCGGGAATGTCGCGGGAGGGGTGGAAATAGGGATTCCTGCGATGCTCGTATCCATGAGCGCCCATCCGTGTTTGCTGACTATTACACCTCCGCTGATTATTCCATAGAAAGGCACATACTCGGAGAACCCGATTTTGGGCGATAGGCCGCTGAACCCAAACACTATTTCGGTGCCCAGTCCGCCGGAGTCGGGGTTGATTTCAATCCATTCGGCTGATGGGGCCATTGTATCCCACGTCGCCCAGGAATCCACGAAATGATAACCCACGATATCCGGGCCGCCCTGATGGGGATTTTTTACCCATGAATTATATGAATTCGATATGGAATGGTTGCCCAGAGTGTCGTCAGCTTCGAAATGATAGGTCACGGAATCGCCGGGCTGAAGACCGCAGATATTAAAATAGTAAGTATCTCCACTTGAGGAATCCGCCGCCCGGGTTTCTATCACGGGATGATGGACATGAATCATGGCGTCTTCGACCATGTTGAAATCGCGCATAACAGCATTTATCTGAAGGCAGAAACCGGGAACGTCCGCGAAAACGCTGTCCGGGGCTACGTGCGTGATTACCGGCCCCAGGGTATCCTCGCCGGTCCACGGAGGAACGAACCGGATTGCAAAATGGTCGAACAAGGGATTGCCTATGGGTGAGCCGTTGTATTGATACATCAATCCGTCGGTGCCGTCGAGGTTTTCGATGCCAACCGTCGCAGAAGCGCCGTAGGAGTGAGACGGATCGTCCGACTGGGCGTCAAGATAATGGAACTCAATGGTGCCGTCCATGTAAAGCCTCACGCCATAGGTGATTGGATTTGTGGATGCGCTGTAGGGGCACATTAGTTTGTTGAATATTATCCAGAATGAAGCCGATGATGCATCGTAATACTCCATTATCGCGGCGTCCGATTCCGAGTAGATATCGACGTCAGTATCGTCCCAGAAGGGAGCTAAAAGAGCATTTGGCGCGGATGTATTGGGAATCTCGTAATTTGATAAGTAGGAGCTTGTTAGTGTCGAATCGAAGCTAATCCAGCCGTTTGTGGATACAACGATTTTGTCGAAATCCTCGCCATAGAAGGGGAAAATGAATGGGAGTTCGATAAGGCCTGCGTCGTCATCGCCTACGATATCGGAGACCACATCGGCAGAATCCACGGGAGGTGCTATATAAGAGGGGCCTTCCGGGTCGTAGGAATCATACCACATGTAACCGGCGTCGTCCGGGCCGCCTCTGGAGATGTGCCCCCAAACGGTAACCGATTCTACCGCTGAGTCATTGAAAGCTACTGTATCGCCCGCGACATCGACATAAACCGATATGAGATAAGACCCGGCATCCCCGGGTATCCATCCGGCGAAAGTCAGCGTGTCCAATGCGCCCGCCAATATCGACGTTGTTTCCGCCGCGCTGAATACGGTATCGGTTCCGGAAATGACATCCAGATAAGCCGGCACTACCGACTCATCGGCGGAGCCGAAATTCCTGAGCACCGCAACGACATCGGTTGCCGAGCTCGACATGATGTCGCCGGTCGGTTCGATTATTGAAAGCACGCCGCAATCGTGGGTGGAGGTTTCGCCGCGCCAGAATTTTATCGCCCTGCCGGAGTCGAGGGAGGCGGTGTTAAATGAATACATAAGGCCGTCGAGACCGTCCTGGTCTTCGATTCCAATGGTTGCGTCCGCTCCGTTGGAATAGATTATATCGCTCATTGTCGGATCGAGATACTGGAATACTATTTCGTTGGCGTCCGTTCCTTCGGCCTCATGAATCAGCACCTGGAAGAAGAGGGGGTCTTCCGGGTCGCTGGAGTAGCTTAGACGGAACCAATTGAACCAAGTGATTACGAACGTTCTATCGGGGGTGGTGCCCTCTGTGTGGTAATAGAGATGAGAGCTGTCCTGGGCGATAAGATCGTCCCAATAAGGATACATGGCGGCATTTGGAGCATCCGAAGAGGGTATGGCCACATTGCTGTATCTGTCGATTAATGTCATGTCGAACCCGACAACCCCGTTAGTGGATACTATGATACTATCCGAATATGCTAATCCGTAGAATGTTACCGGAAAAGGAAGGGGAATCGCGACAGCATCGTCGTCGCTTGTTGGGAAAAGGGCTTCGTTGGCGGTGTCTGGAATAATCCACGAATATGTTACGTCGGCCTCTTCGTCGTCGGCCCACATGTAGCCGAATCCGTCGGGACCGCCCATGTCGGCTATCAGAAGTGCCGAAAATGTCAGTAAGATTAAGAATGACATGAACCTATGCATTTTTTTTCCTCCTTGGAAAAATGAACTAACTTACTATTTAATATATATATTTTATCTCCCCTTGTCAAAGCGGAGTTTCTCATCCAAATTGCGGGAATGGAGTGTAAAGTTTGTCCAGTAATAGGTTCTTACGCCTTTATTTTCTCTATGAAGGCTTCTAATTTTGCGCTATAGCCGTCTTTTCTTTCATGTTTATCGGTAGAGAGGGTGGCGACAGGCTTTAGTTCCGAGGCTTCTTCGAGAGCTTTGAAAGTTTTTTCGTCGCCGCTTCCATCCATAGAACAGAAGAAGGCGATTTTCTCTGCCGCTCCGGAATTTGCTTTCAGATATGTTCTTATCGGCGGAGCAAGGGTAAAACCCCATACCGGTGTGCCGACTATCAGAATATCGTAGTCGGCCGGGTTTTTCCGAGGCGTTTCGATGGGTGAAAGTTTTTTCCGCATAGCCTGATATCCGGCGCGAATATAGCCGAAAACACCGCTTCGGCTGGTTTTGTCGATAACTTCCTCGATTTCGCAGTTGAGTTCCGCGGCGATTTTTTTCGCCATCTCTCGAGTGTTGCCGGTTCGGGAATAATAGACTACGAGGGCGTTTACAGGTTCCATTTTTGTCCCCTATTCTATTCGGGTAAAACTAACTGCGACCTGTCGTTGAAAAACAGGCCGCGTATCATAATTGTCGAAAGCAGGGCGGAGAGGGCGTTGGATGTAATTAACACATACATGATAAAAATCTGGTAGCGGACGGCTTCCCCCGGCTCGACACCGCCGACTATCTGGCCGGTCATCATGCCCGGCAGGTGGACGAGGCCGACGACCATGGTGTTCGTAACGACATGGAGCATTCCGGCTTTCACCGACGCCCTCACCGCAGGCAACGAAGCGTTGTGCATCGACGCGCCCAGCGACAGGGCCGCTTCGATTTTGTCCCGCCCGGTTTTCATCTCGGAATTCAGACGGTTGATTGCCAGAGCCGAGGCGGACATGGCGTTGCCGATTATCATTCCGCCGATGGGAATTAGATATTGAGGATTCCAAAAAGGTTCTGGACGGATAATCAGGCCTATTCCGAGAACCATCGCTATCAGGCTTGCGGATGATATCGACAGGGTCATCCTGGCGAGTAGCCCTGGGAACTGGCGGGTCTGACGGTGCATGGCGTTGTAGGAGGCGATGCCAATCATCAGAAGAAGCCACGCGGAAACCAGATACCATTTGTTAAGCTCGAAAATCCTGTCCAGTATATAACCGACCGCCATTAGCTGAATAAAAGCGCGGACTGTGGCGATGGCCATGTCCTTTTCCATCTTCAGGCGCAGGAAATAGCTTATCAGAGCCGCGATTGCGACCAAACCCGCCGCGGCGGCCAGTTCCAGTAATGATATGTTAATTACTTCCGACATATCAATCTTCGATTTTCTCTCCATCAACGAAGCGTCGGGCAAGTTCGGTGGGCGGGTTCGCGAAGAAATCCTCCGTCTTGCCTATGGAGTCGATTTTGCCCTGATGAAGAAGGGCTAACCGGTCGGTTCCTTTTTTTGCAAGCTCCAGATTATGGAGGACTAAAATCGCCGTGAGCTGAAGTTCGCGGGTTAGGTTTTCGACCAATTGAACAATCGAGTTCGCCGCGTGGGGGTCGAGGGCGGAAGTCGGCTCGTCCATAAGCAACACAACGGGTTCGGCGGCCAAAGCCCTCGCGATGGAAACCCTCTGCGCTTGCCCCACCGAGAGGGTATCCGATTTTGCGCCGAGGAGTTTTTCATTGAGGCCTACTTTGCGAATTAGCTCCCCTGCCTTTTCAGGGGAAAAATCGCCGCAGGAAGCCTCGAAGGCGAAGCGGAAATTATCCTCGACCGTTTTGTCGAACAATGCCGGCGTCTGGCGGACAAAACCGACTTTGCTTCGGTAGCTTCGCGGTTCGTAGCTTTCTATTGGCTGGCCTTCGAAAAGGATTTTGCCCTCGTAGGGTTTTTCGAGGTCGGCCAGAAGGCGCAGTAGAGTGGTTTTGCCGGACCCGGAGTTGCCTACGAGAGCGAGTCTTTCGCCGGAGTATATTTTCAGGTCGAGGTTGCGGAGAATCCAGATGTAATCGTCATCTTTCGAGCGGCGTTTTCTAACGCCCGCGCCGATAATCTCGAATGTCCCCGTATCCTGCATCTAATTCAGAAAAGCAGTCTGAAAAATCGGCCGAACCTAATGTCCTGAGGCCGGAAGAGGCTTTTGAAGAGCACGAGGACATTATCGAGCATGGTAGGCGGATTGCCCGGATCGGGAGGCGGGTTGACGAGGGAGTAATAGATCATTACTGGACGACCTTTGACCTTGTCCACCGATACAGGCCCCCAATAGCGGGAATCGAAGCTCTCGCAACGGTTGTCGCCGACGCACATAATCATGCCCTCGGGAACTGTAACCTTCGGGAAATTATCCGCGATGGCGTAGCTTATCAATGCATTCGGGACAGAATCGACGCCTTTAGACACGATGGGCGAAAACTCCGCCGGATTGAAATCGGCGCCGAGAAGCTCTTCGAGAGCGGCCATGACAGAAATTGTGCCCACGGCTTTCCATGTGTTTGCGCTTATTGGCTGGGCGGAGGTTAGTTTTATGAGTGAGTCGGCGTCAAGTTGGATGCCGGCTTTTTCGGCTTCTTTGGCTGTGTAGTATGCGAAATAAGGCAGGAGGATTTTTGGCTGACGTTTTACTTTGGCATCCAGGAATTGAACGAGGGCGCCCTGGCCTTCACCTCTGTTCTCCCAGCTGTTCTGCCATTCGGCGGGGGAGATTTCGAACAGGAAAGGGACAGGGTCCATGTCAACGGAGAAGTGGGCGTGGGAATCGGGGACCGCTACGCCATCGATATAAAGCACTCTGTCGCGGAATTCTACAGTCTGGCCGGCGGTGGCGAGGCACCGTTTGACATAATCGGTTTTGCCGTCCACGGGATATTTAAAAACCACGACATCGCCGGGTTGAGGATCCGCGAATCTATATGACAGCTTTTCGGCGAGCAGATATTCCTGGGGGATTATCGTCGGAATCATGCTTCCGGTGGGCACAGCGTGGGCTTCCACCACAAGCCATCGGAGGATTAGCACGATGATAACCGCTTCGAGAATAGACCGGGCGCCCTTTGGAATCATCGAAAGCCAATTCCTTTTAGAAACCTGAAAACCTCTGCTACTGCCCGTTGTTTTGATATATTTCATAATACTCTCAAATAATAGTGTTAGCGATTGAAACGCAAGTCATTTCTGATGTTACATACGAAATTCCCATACCGAGTTCGGGAATTGATGCCGAAGGAACAAAATGCGCATTAAGGGTGCCAATTCAAGGAAATAATTTCGTTTTTGAAGGCGAAAAGGATTTTTTATTCTCAAAATGCAATTTTGGTTTGCATTAATCGATTTTTCGTGTTATCAATATAGAACAACGTGGTCGAAGTTTTAATTATCGGAATGAAAATGGCAACCCCTTTCGACAAAGAAACAGATATACCCAAGATTGCGCAGAGCGTTCTCGATTCTCTCGCCGAGGATTTAGTAGCTGTTTACGACCGTGGGGGTCGGATAGTCTATAACTGGGGCGGAGAGGGTCTTCTTAAGCGGTATGGAATTCACGCCGAAGATTTTTTGGACAAGACCCTCCACGACATTCTTCCTCCCAAAATAGCTGACGAGCGCTTGGAAAAGCTTCAGCGTGTTTTCGACACCGGCGAAGTTCATCGGGAAGAATACGAAGTTCAACTTCCCAATGGAGTTTTCTGGCAGGACATCGTTCTGTCCCCGATGGTTGTGGATAACGAAATTGTTAACGTTATCGGATATATCCGCGACATCACCCAAGTCAAACTTGCAGAACAATCCCGCGATATGGCCGAAAAGCGCTACGAGAGCTTTGTCCATAACATTCCAATCGGAGTTTACCGGACTACTCCCGACGGCACAGTTGTTTTTGCTAATCAAAAACTTATCGATTTGCTCGGATTCGATAGTTTCGATGAAGTCTCTCGAATAAGCCTCGAGGATGAGAATCATTATTCCGGAGAAATGGAGAGGTCTCATTTCAAGGAGCTGATAGAGAAGAATGACAAAGTGAACGGCCTTGAAGTGCAGTGGAAAAAACGGGACGGTTCTGTGATTCATGTTCGCGAGAATGCCACAACTGTAAGGGATGACGATGGCAATGTGCTCTACTATGAGGGCACAATCGAAGACATCACCGACCGTAAGGAGATAGAGGAAAATCTTCAGGAGAGCAGGGAGCTTTTCAGAAGCCTCGTCGAGAGGGCCTACGACGGCATATGTATAGTCCAGGGCGGGAATTTAATTTATGCCAACCCGCGCCTGAGCGAGATAATCGGTTATTCGCAGTCGGAACTTCTCGGTTCGGATTTCCAAAATTACATTTTTCCCGAATGCCGCCACCTGGTAACAGAGAATTATAAACGCCGCATGTCAGGAGAATTTGTCCCTCCAATCTATGAAACCCGACTTTTGCATAAATCGGGTAATCCTATCGAAGCGGAGTTGAACGCCGGAATTATTATTATCGAAGGAGCGCCGGCAGATTTTGTTTTTGTCAAAGACATTACCGAGCGGAAGCGTTTTGAAAATGAGCTTATAGAATCCGAGCGCAAATACCGGGTTCTTTTCGATAACTCGACCGAGGCAATTTTGATGCTTGCCATGGACGGCACAATTCTGGATGCCGACCAAAAGGCATGTGCCCTGTTTGATTATTCCAAAGGGGAGCTTCTTAGCAAAAAATTCGAAAATCTCTTTTCCGTGGAACGATATAGGGAAATTTCCGGACGGTTCGAAGAGATGTATTCGCAGGATTATCCATCGGAATCCGTGGTTTTGAATTCGAAAAAAGAGCCTGTGCCAGTCGAAGTTGCTTTGAAAAAAGTGAAGATAGGCGGCGAGTTGAGAACGCTTGCCATTTTCCACGATATATCGCGCAGGCATAATCTTCAGAAACAGCTTCGCCGATCTCAGCGTTTGGAGGCTGTAGGCCAGCTTGCCGGCGGTATCGCCCACGATTTCAACAATATCCTGACAGCCCTATTTGGTTACACCGATATACTCCGTTTTTCGATAAAGGGCAACGAGGAGATTCACGGCTATATAGACGAGATTGAAAAGGTTGCAACCAAGGCCTCTTCCCTTACGCAACAGCTTCTGACATTCAGCAGGAAACAGATACTCGAGCCCGTCGTTCTTGATTTGAATCATATAGTCGAGGAAATGGCGGATATGCTACGCCGTCTGATTGGGGAAAAAATCGAGTTTCAGCACGATTTGGGCGACGAACTGCCCCTTGTGATGGCGGATAAGGGCGGAATCGAGCAGGTAATAATGAATCTTGTTGTGAACGCCAGAGACGCTATGCCGGAGGGGGGCGAGATTTCTATCGAAACCAGCAAGGTATATCTGGACAGGCTGGATGTAACCTCACTACCCGGGGCTATTCCCGGCGAATACGTTCTTCTGAGGGTTTCCGATACAGGACATGGTATTCCCCGCGAGATTCGGGATAGAATCTTCGATCCCTTCTTTACTACAAAATCGGACATTGGCGGAACCGGCCTCGGTTTGCCTACGGTATTTGGAATTGTTAAGCAGAGCGGCGGTTTTCTCGACCTTGTAACCACCGAGTTCCGAGGCACTCGTTTCGATATATATCTTCCGGCGGTTCAAGGGGAATTTGAAGCTCTGCCCAAAGCACCCTCGGAAGATATCGCTTCCGGATCGGGCAATATTCTCGTGGTCGAAGACGACCCCGCGGTTCGCAAGACTATTCTGACGATTCTTAAAGGTGCCGGCTACACTGCGGTAGAAGCCATCGACGGCGCGGACGCCATACGGAAAGTCGCTCTTTCGGCTGAGCAATTCGACATGGTCATCACGGATATTGTAATGCCCCACATAGACGGCAGAGAACTTGCTGACAAGCTGTTAGAGGCAAATCCGGAAGTGAGGATCCTTTACATATCGGGATATGACAATATATCCAAACTCCCGCCTAATTGGAAGGGGAGGAGGGACGATTTTCTTCAGAAACCCTTCACCGCCGCCCATCTTACTCGAAAAATCAGGGAAATCCTCGACAAATAGAAGTCAAATGGGGTGTTAGGGGCCTTCGACGCCGTGGGAGTAAATGTTCTGAAGAATCCCCACGAGTATCATCGATGTAACAAGGCTTGTTCCCCCCAGGGATAGGAAGGGGAGGGGAAGTCCTGTTACGGGCATTATTCCGCTGACCATACCAATATTCACTACCGTTCCAAAAAATAGAACCGAGCCGCATCCGATTGCAACCATTCGAGTGTAGAGATTTCGAGCTTCGTCGGCGATTTTGATTATTCGATAGAATAGAACAGCGAATAGGGCGAGAACGACAGTGCATCCGACCAGCCCGAACTGCTCCCCCAGCACCGCGAAGATGAAGTCCGTATGCCTTGCCGGAAGGAAGGCGAGATTCACCTGTGTTCCCTCCATGAACCCCTTTCCCCAGAACTGGCCGCTTCCGAGGGCGATTTTGCTTTGGATAATCTGATAACCCGCGCCAAAGGGGTCTCTGCCGGGGTCGAGGAAGACGAGGATACGTTCCTTCTGATACTCATGGATGCCCCGCCATATAGCCGGTGTGAGAACTCCAAGAAACAAATTCACCAATACGGTGGGCAAAAACAAAACAAGCCGGGTTCGAGTGAACCAGAGTATCAATATAAGTCCGATGAAATATATTGCCCAAGGAATCCAATGGACCGCGGAGACTATAGACAGAAAGGGGCTGGCGAGGATGAAGAGAGTTATTTCACTAATTCCGGCGGTGTATAGCATCGTTACGAGGATAGCCATGAAAACCATCGAGGTTCCCAAATCCGGTTGTCCCATAACAATAGCGAAGGGAACTGCGGTGAGGATTATCGCGCCGACAATTGTTTTCGGATGCTCGATATCTCTTTTCCGGTCATAAAGGAATCTGCCGATGACGAATACCAGAAGGACTTTGGCGAATTCGGACGGCTGAATCGTCATCGCGCCTATGTGAAGCCATCGACGGACTTCTCCGCCCTGAACCAGCACGGCTACGAGGATTATCAGCAGAATGCCGTAATAAATCCAGCCTATCGAATAATGCACGCGCATGGGGATTCGCCAGGCCGCTACCATAGCGGCAAGTCCTATGCCGAAATATATCGCCTGCTTGACCCAGAACTGGCTTTTGGGAGAGACGGAGTATATCAGCAGAATGCCTATGAGAGCCAGAGCGATGGCAACTATGAGCAATGTCCAGTCGATGGAGTTTCTCATGTTGCCCTCGGTTCGAAAATATTCAGAAAATACCAGATAAAATCCCTTGGCAGATATGCCCATGCGCCGCCCGAACCCCCTTGTTCGACGAGGAGCAGGACGACGACCCGCGGGTCTTCCGCTGGAGCATAACCGACAAACCAGGCGTGGTCTTCGCCATGGGGATTTTGGGCCGTTCCGGTTTTGCCGGCGACTGTTACATCGGGCAGTCTCGCCCATGCGCCGGTTCCAAGGGGAGCATTGACCGCATCGACAAGCCCTTTTTTCATGATTCGAATAGCTTCGGGCGATGCAGGCAGACGACCGGTGATTGTGGATTCGACGACGAGGGGACGGTCCATGGGCGGTCGAATCTCCTTTACAAGCCTCGGACTGTATATCGTGCCGCCGTTCGCGATAGCGCAGTAATATTGAGCAATCTGAATCGGAGTAGTGAGTAGTTCTCCCTGTCCGATGGTCAGGTTTAGTTGAACACCCCCGCCCCATCCGGATCTTCCGCCGAAACGCTTGTTGAAATATTCTCTGTCCGGAACAAATCCCGTTGCTTCAGGGGGGATGTCTATGCCGGTTTTTTTGCCGAAACCGCTGGACGTAGAAAGCTCCGACCATTTGTCTAAACCGAGATAAAGGGCGAGTTGATAGAAATAGACATCACAGCTTTGGGCGATAGCGTCGATGAGATCGATATCGCCGTGCCCTTTTCTGTCCCAACATCTGAACCATCTGTCGCCATACCAGATGCTTCCGTGGCAAGGTTCGAGTCGTGTGCTTGCATTGGCTATTCCCTCGTCCACCGCGCCCATGATTGTAACAAGCTTGTAAGTAGAAGCCGGAGGATATGTGCCCTGAGTGCTTCTATTCAGCAGGGGGTGCATCTCTTTGTCATTTAGCAGAAGCCAGATGCTGTCGGTTATAGTCTGGGTGAATAGCTCCAGGTCGAAACTCGGGCGTGAGACCATCGAAAAAACCTCGCCCGTTTTCGGATCCATCGCGATGAAAACACCGCGGTTGACAGGAGTCATGAGGGTTTCGGCGTAGGCCTGAAGTTCCAGATCCAGAGTCGAAACGATGTCCGCGCCGGGTATCGACGGGATATTCGGTCTGCCCTCCACTGCGCCGACGACCTCGCCGGTAACTCGAACTTCCAGATATTCCGCGCCGTCTCTGCCCCGCAGATACCAGTCGTAGGATTTCTCGATTCCGAGCTTGCCCAGATGATCTCCGGCTTTGTAGCCCTTTGTGTATAGGGCGCGCAGTTCCGGCACGTTTATTTCACTGATGTAGCCGATGGCATGAGCCGCATGGCTTCTCCACGGATATGTTCGAACCGGATCGACTTGATAGATAACCCCCTGATAATCCAGAAGATGTTCCTGAAGTTGGCTTACTGTCTCAAAATCTACGAATCTTTTAATTGGAACGGGCGAGTATCTCGTAAGGCCGCCCTTTTCAAGAGCTTTGTCGATTTCCTCTTCGCTGATTTCAAGAAGATTATCAAGCCGGGTCAGAATCTCGCTTGTCTTGCGGAATTCGAAAGGGATGAGGCTTATCGTGTATGTAGGGCGATTATCGACGAGGACTTTTCCTCGCCGGTCCAGGATTCTTCCTCGCGGAGCTTTTTTGGGGACAATCCGTATTCGGTTGCTCTCGCTAAGGCGATAATAATAAGCGCCCCGGAAAGCCTGCAGGTAGATCAGGTTCCCATATATGAATAGGAAAAGCCCGCACAAAAAGTAGAAGATGTTGCGGTTGGAACGTATGGAAAATCTGTTCGACTTCATTGGTAATGTTTGAAATTATCTGGCATAATGATCCTCGGTAGCTCGAGGGTCGAAAAAGCCTGTTCGTATGGCTATCATCAGCAGAATCCATCCGGCGAGGGCGGTTATTATTGCCGATGGCAGATCGAAACGCAGAAAATTCCAGCCGAAGTTCACTGCGAAGGGGCTGAAAACCCTGAAGATAAGTCTATCGAGGATGGCGAGGATGAATATGGTGCCCGCGAGGAGGGCTGGCTGTTCCATATTCATCGAGTCGATGATGAGCCCCAGGATGAAGATTGCGGAAGATTTGGCGACAATCTGACCGCCCATGGCGGGGATGTCGAAACTATCGAGGGCGAGACCTGCCAAAGCGGCCCATAGGATGGCTTCTCCGCGCCCAACCTTTGCCGAAAGAATAACGAGGAAAATCAGCACGAGGTCGATATCCCACGCGAGGCCGGGAATCGGCGCCGAGAGGGATATCTGGAAACCGATAACGAAATAGAGGGCGGCGAGGATTATCAGACGTTTAATCATCTTGCGTCTCCGTAGTGTCCGAAGAACTGGTGCCGGCGATGCCGTGGAATACTATGAATACTTCCTCCGGAGTGGATATCTTGGCCGAGGGTTCTATTTCGACGCCGAAAAAAAGGCCGCTTTGGGGTTTCACGACTCTTTTAACCGTTCCTACTCTCAGACCCTTCGGGAAAACTCCTCCAAGGCCGGATGCAATGATAGGATCCCCCTGCCGAATGTCAACGTTCACAGGAACACTTTCCATTTTCAGCATTCCGCCGCCTGCGGAGGATACGATCCCCTGCACTCGGCTTCTGGCGTCCATGGCACTTATTTTCAGGTTCGGGTCGGTGATAAGCTGAATAATTGATGTCTGGCCGCTAACACTCAAGACTTTTCCGATGATGCCGTCCTGATCGATGACGGGAAGATCCACAATAACCCCCTGTTCCGAACCGGCAGAGACTGTAATAGCGGAAGGCATTCGAGGAGTGCCCCTGCCCACAACTTCCGCAAGCAGAGTGTATGATTCTGATTGCAGGCTGAACTGGAGGGCTTTGCGAAGGCGCTGATTTTCCCGTTCGGCCTCTTTGAGAGCTTCGACTTTGAGACGGGCGTTGATAAGCTCTTCTTTGAGACGCAGATTCTCCTTGCGGTGATTTTTTAGGGTATGCCAGGATGTGCTCAGAGCGGAAAAGGGTCTATAGGCTGTATCCATTAGAACCGAGCCCAACCTTGCCCTAAACTCGACCGGAGTTTGGGAAATGAGGATGCCGAAGATTAGCGACACTATGAATGCTACACTTCGGGAATGTCGTCGTATGAACTCAATTACGGCTATCATGTGTTAAACTTGCTTTCCCGATGCGGTCTGGTGGAATTTTCCTGCTGTTGCGACTGTAGTGTTAAGGGCAACCGATTACGAGCTGGAGCCTAAGTCCATGAAGTCGAGCACTTCCTGCGGGAAAGTGGCGTCCATTAGTAATTGCCGGTTCTCTTTATCTTTTAGAAGAAAAGAAAGTTTGCCCAGCGCAGTCAGGTGGGTGTTTATCGCAGTATCCGGGACCACGATGGCGAAAAACAGGTGAACCGGTTTTTTGTCGAGGGAACGGAAGTCGATGCCTTCCTCGCTTCGTCCAAAGGCTATCACCATGCCCTTGACGCCCTTGGCTCTGGCGTGGGGAAGGGCTACTCCGAATCCAATCCCTGTGGATGCCAGCTCTTCCCTCTCTTTGAAAGCTTTCAGAATATTCTGCCCGGCTTCCTCTGAAATCTTTTCCGAGTTTGCGAGGAGTGCGACCATCTCCTCCAGAACATCGTTCCTGTTTGTCGAACTTAAATCAAGTTCGATAAGATTTGTGCCGCAGAAAATCGAGAGATTCATCTAACCGCCTCTTTAGTAACACTTCGCTTCATCGAGTAGCATTATAGGAATGCCATCGAGGATTTCAAACTTTAATCTGCATGATTCGCAAATAATTTTATTCTCGTTCGAATTGTAATCTACTTTACCCCTGCATTTTGGGCAAACGATAATTTCAAGAAGTTTTTCATTTGGTTCTGTCATAGTTATTCCTCGGCAAAAACGCCCATGTTGCGGTATTTTTCATGTCTCATTTTCAGCAGTTCTTCGGGGTCGATTTTTGTCAGCCTGTCCAATTGGGCGCGGATTTCCCTGCCCAGTTCCTCGGCGGCGGCGACGGGGTCTTTGTGTGCCCCCCCTGGAGGCTCAGGGACGATTTTATCTATCATCTTAAGTTCGAGAAGGTCTTCAGCGGAGAGTTTGAGAGCTTCTGCGGCCTTGTTGGCGTGGGCGCGGTCTCTCCAGAGAATTGCCGCACAGCCTTCCGGGGAGATGACCGAATACCAGGCGTTTTCGAGCATCAGTAAGACATCGCCTACACCTATTCCCAAAGCCCCTCCGGAAGCCCCCTCGCCGATAATAGAGATTACTATCGGCACACGGATTCTTCCCATCTCGAAGATATTGCGGGCGATAGCTTCCGCCTGGCCTCGTTCTTCTGCGCCGATTCCCGGGTATGCCCCCGGAGTATCTATGAAGATGACTATCGGCCGATTGAATTTTTCCGCCAGCTTGAAAAGGCGCAGGGCTTTGCGGTAGCCCTCGGGATGCATCATTCCGAAATTACGCCGAAGATTGTCTTTGACGTCCTTGCCTTTCTGCTGACCGACAATCATCACCACATGACTGCCCATCTTTGCGAACCCTCCGACCACAGCCGGGTCGTCACGGAAACCGCGGTCGCCATGCAGTTCGATAAAGCCCTCCGTCAGGCGCTCGATGTAATCCAGGGTGTATGGACGCCTTGGATGGCGAGCGACTTTGATTCTGTCCCATCGGGAAAGAGCGCTGTATATCTCGTTGCGTTTTCTTGCCAGCTCATCTTTGAGGGCTTTTATTGCCGGTTCGAGATCGGCTTCGCCTTTTTCGCATCGGCGTTCGAGTTCGACTATTTCACGTTCTAATTCGATAAGCGGCTTTTCGAAATCTAAATGGAATTGAGGGGTTTTCAATCTGCCTCCTTTTTATTCGTATGCGTATGTAATTTAAGTGATAATACGATGAAAGCAAGCAGAAGTATAAAAACGAAGGCAATTAGTAAGATACCCTGTCCCACGGCTATTGCTACGGCTACCGCGGCGAAAAGGAGACTTAGGCAATAAAATATCCAATTCACAATCTGAGGGGGAAGGCCGAGGGCAAGGAGGACATGATGAAGGTGTTCCGTGTCGCGAATGTAAATCTTCTTTTTGCGGGCGAGCCTTCGGAAAACAGTAATAAGCATCTCCAGCACCGGAAGCCCCAAAGCCAGCAGAGGAACGAAGAAGACTACGAAGGTCGAGGCCTTAATCGGCTGGACAATGGTAGCGGTTGCCACGATGAAGCCGAGAGAATATGCCCCGGCATTCCCAAGAATAATCTTCGCCGGAGGATAGTTGAAGTGAAGAAATGCCAGTGTCGAGCCGAAGATTGCGAGCATTATGACGGCCAAAAAAGGAAATCCGATGAAGGCGCTGATAATAAAAAGCGCCAGAGAACCTATGGCGAGAACCCCTGGAGCTAGGCCGTCCATGCCGTCGGTCAGATTCACCGCATTTGTAATGCCCACTATCCAAAGGGTCGTGAGGGGAATTGAGAGGAATCCAAGCTGGAAGGGATGACCGGCCGGATTGGTAAGCTTTACGATTTTAACTCCAAGGGCGGCTACCAGAAGAGATACGGCTATCTGCACGGCGAATTTCGCTCCGGCCGATAACTGCCGTCGATCATCGATGAATCCCAAAAGGGCAATAATGAATGTTCCGATAAGGATGCCGAAAAGGGATTTTTTGTAGCCATGAAAAAAAGAGGGCACAAAAAAAAGGGCAAGACATAAAACGGCGAGAATCGAAATAATCACGGCAATTCCGCCGGTGTCGGGAACTGGGGGGCGTTTGATTTCTGGGTCTTCGGCAGTGGATAAATAGCCTTGTTTTTTGCCTGCCTTCATAGCAAGAGGCGTAAGGAGAAGGGTCAGCAGAAAGGTGGTTATCGGGACAAAAATGTAGAGATAATAGACCACAGGGGTTATTTTGATCCGTTCTTTGAGAATCCGAGTTTGCGGAAAAGCCACCAGAAGACGAAATGTCCGCTTAGCCCCAATCCCAACAGCCAGTTTAGAAGGAACAGCCGTCGATTATGTTTGGCGAAATAGCGGTAAAGGCTTTTGTGATGCCACCAGTAACAGCGAGCCGGTTTGAGCGCCGTGGATTTGCCTCCCTTATGAAGAACCTTCGCCTGAGGGACAAAAACAACTCGCCAGCCCTCATCGGCCATGCGTTTGGAGATATCCAGATCCTCGACGTAGAAAAAAAAGCGTTCGTCGAGAAGGCCGACCTGCTTAATTGCGGACCGGCGAAGGAACATGAAGCCGCCGGCTAAAGCATCAACATCCGTTACGGAGGTGGGGATGCTCCGGTATTTATTATAGCCTTTGCGGAAGGATTTTATCGAGGTTAGAAGGGATTGTTTGGTGAAGAGGATATTCGAATATGTCGGGAAATGCTGGCATGAGTTCTGAGGGTTGCCGTCGTCGCCAATCATCTTCCCTCCGGTGATTCCGACATCGGGATTTTTCGCTATGAAATCGAGCATGATATCGAGGGACTGATCGATAAGTTCGGTATCCGAGTTCAGAAGAAGAACGACGTCTCCGTCGGTGGAGCGTATTCCCTGATTGCATGCGGCGGAAAAGCCCCTGTTGCGGGCGTTTCTGATTAGCTTGATTTCCGGGAATTGCCGGGCGATGGCGTCGGGACTGCCGTCACGGCTGGCGTTATCGATTACTATAACATCCATGTCAGCGATTGTCGGGGCGTGATCGAGCAGGGAGCTAAGGCATCGGAGAGTTGTGTCCTGCGTGTTATACGAAAGCACGACCACAGAAAGTTTTTCGATGGCGTTTCTCGCAGATAGTCCGGTAAGGTCTTGAATAGATGGCTTTGGTTTCATCGGTCGCCTTTCGTTAATCTCCTACGATTTCCCAAACCGCAGTTTCCATACCATAGTAAAGGCTTCCGTGATGATTTTCTTCGTGAGTTTTGTGTCTCCTATCTCCCTATCTGGGAAGATGATAGGGAATTCGACAATCTTATATCCGAGTTTCTGCACCTGATACTTCGTTTCGATTTGAAAGGCATAACCCCCGGCGGACAATTTAGACGGGTCGATATGTTCGAGAACCTCGCGGTTATAGACAACGAAACCGGCTGTGGCGTCTTTGACCTTAAGCCCGGTGATAAGTCGAGTATAAAAGCTACCGCCCCATGAGAGCAGTCTGCGGTAAAGACCCCAGTTTTCTACTCCGCCGCCATTCACGCGCCTGCTACCAACGACCATATCGGCGTCGTCGCTTGCGGCCAGTTCCGCCATGGGACGAAGATATTTCGGCTGATGGGAGAAATCGGCGTCCATCTCGAAAATTAGCTGGTAATCCCGCTCGAGAGCCCAGTTGAAACCTCTGACATATGCCGGGCCGAGCCCCTGACGCTTGCCGTGAATCACGAAAACTCTGTCGGGATATTGGCGGGCGAGGTCTTCGGCGATCTCCCCCGTGCGGTCGGTCGATTCGTCCTCGCAAATCAGAACGCTGAACTGGGGATCCGTTTGGAGGACCACCGGCACTATTCGCTCGATGTTGCCCTCTTCGTTTACCATAGGCATTACAACCAGGGTCTTTGGCAACGTTTTTTCATTTTTTTCGGTCATAAAGCTCCAATCGGCTCGGGCGGTTTCGCCTAAGTCAGGTAATAGACGACAAAAACAGTTATACTCCAAAATATGATATTAACTATCGAGGGCAAATCGGTCAAGAATATTTTCGTCGGGGACTCGCCGGCCTTTTTGATGTTCACCAGCCACAGGTAGCGGAACAGGCCGTAAAAAACGAAAGGTATGGTCGCGCCCATGCCGTAGCCGAATTTCGCGCGGGTCTCTATCGAGAAGACGTAGAGCATGTATCCAACAATGGTTGCGGCGATTTCGATCATTGCGAGTTGGTCGAGAAACTCGATGGAGTAATTTTCGAGCAATGGGCGGCTTTTGGAGGTTTCGCCTTCGACAAGTTTAATTCGCGCTAGTTCCTGGCGGCGTTTTTCCGTTACTAAAAATAAGGCGATGAGGCTTGTGCAGACCAACAGCCAGGACGAGATCGGAACATTCACGACTATTCCTCCAGCCGCGGCGCGAATCACAAAACCGCTGGCCACGGCGAGGACGTCCAATATTGGCAGTCGTTTGAGGAACAGGGTATAAGAGGCCTGCAGAAGGATGTAACCAGCGCCCATAACTCCGAACCGGACTCCGAGGGCGAAGGACAAGGCGAGACCGCCGGCTACCAGTATTATTCCCAAAACCGTCGCGAGGCTTACAGGCAATATTCCCGCGGCGATTGGGCGGTTCCGTTTCGTTGGGTGATTCCGGTCGGCTTCCCTGTCGCGAAGGTCATTGAAGATGTAAATTCCGCTTGCAAGGGCACAGAAGGCCGCAAACCCGGCAGTGGCCTGAAGCAGAGCTTCTAAATCGAAGAACTTTCCGCCGAAGACCACTCCGGCGTATAGGAACATGTTCTTTATCCACTGATGCGGTCTAAGGCTTATTATTATGCCCTTTGCGAGCTTCAACCCATCTTCTCCTCATATAATTTTTTCGCCTCGGCGTAATATTCGACCACCTGCTCGGCCAGTTTATCGACCGACCAGTTATCGACGACTTTACGGCGGGCTTTTGCGCCCATTTCTCTTCGCTGTGTTTCGTCGAGTTCGAGGACTTCTGAGATAGCCTCGGCCAAGGCCTCCGGTTGCCTTGGCGGAACGAGACGTCCCGTTTCCTCGGATATAATTTCCGGCAGTCCGCCGACATCGCTCGCAACTATTGGCAGTTCGCATGCCATCGCCTCCAAACCCGCTACACTGGTGGCTTCCATCAAGGAGGGGATCACGATGACGTCAGCGGAGTTAAGAAAGCCGGGCATCTTGTCGTTGGGCTGAGCGCCTTGAAAATGAACATAGGGCGCGATTTCAAGTTCATCGACAATCTTTTCGAGCTTTGGGCGTTCGGGGCCGTCCCCAATCAGGTATAGATGAGCATCGTGGTTTTCCCTAACATGGGGCAGGGCGCGGACAGCGTATTCGACCCCGTTCTTTTCGAACAATCTTCGCGGAACGACCAGCATTTTTGCATTGGGCGATGGACGGTCGATACTCGGTTCAGTGCGCGAAAATCGGTCGGTGTCTGCGGCGTTGACCATGGCGTAGCAGACGGCGTCGGGGACGAGATCGAGGCAGACATCGCGGATTTCCTCCGAGGGTGTCAGCAGTAAATCCGGTTTGGACAGCAGTTTGCGGAGATAGTTACGCCAGAAGCCGCCCTTGGCCGCCAATCTCAGGAAATGGCTTGTGTGAATTGTCGCCACGAGGGGGACGCCCTTTTTCCGGGCTGTGTAGCCGGGTATGATAGACGGGAAGGTGTGCACATGGCAGATGTCCGCCCAGTCGGCGTTACGGCGCATTGCGGGCTTAGCCGAGTAGGTCGTCCATGCCCATCCGAAAAGCTTCTTGTTCGGGCAGGAAACGCGCTCTACGCTTATGCCTTCCATGACTTCCTGTTTCGGAAAATCCCCCGAACGGCTTGTAACAACACGGACATCGTGTCCCATTTTTAATTGGGAACGGGCGAGGGTATATGCATGGGTTTCGAGTCCGCCCACTTCCGGCGGAAAATAGATACTGTGGACTAAAATATTCACGCGATATCCTCGATCTTTGGTATAAAAGGCTCTGGAACTTCGTCGGTCAGGCCGAGATGATTGCGGATTGCCGTAACCACGCGCTCTGAAGCCCTGCCGTCGCCGTAAAGGAAGGCGCGTCTTGCCATTTTTGCATATTCGTGGCTGTCGGTAAGCAGTCGGTTGGCTGTTTCGACAATCAAATCCTCATCGGTGCCTACGAGGACGGAAACGCCCGCTTCAACTCCTTCGGGGCGTTCGGTAACTTCGCGCATTACGATAACCGGTTTGCCGAGAGCCGGCGCTTCCTCCTGAATTCCGCCGGAGTCGGTGAGGACGAAATCGCACGCCTGCATAAGTTTCGCGAAATCGAAATAGTCCAATGGCGGAACGAGGTGGACGCCGGAAATGTTCGACAAAGCGGCGCGAACCGGCGCGTCAACATTTGGGTTGAGATGAACCGGATACACAAGGTCGGCCTCCGGATGGGATTCTGATATTCTCGCCATAGCGCGAATAAGCCTCTGAAAAGGCTCTCCGAAACTTTCCCTTCGATGGGCTGTAACCACAATCAGTTTACGGTCATTATTATCGGCGATTTTCTGCAGTTTCGGGTCGGAGATAGGCCTGTCGATTCCGGTCACCCATAGGAGGGAATCTATTGCTGTGTTTCCGGTGATGGACATCGCGGATTCGGGTAGGTTTTCCGCGAGAAGCTGTTTTTTTGCGGTCTCTGTCGGAGGAAAAAGCAGGGTTGAGATGGCGTCGAGAAGCCTGCGGTTGGCTTCTTCGGGGAAAGGGCGCATGAGGTCGTAAGTTCGCAGGCCGGCTTCGATGTGAGCTACGGGAATTTTATGATAAAAGGAAATCAACCCTCCGACAAAAGAAGTCGAAGTGTCTCCCTGCACTACGGTAATATCGACGTCGTTTTCGGAGATGAATTTTTCCAATCCCTCCAGGGCGCGGATTGTAACGCCGGTAAGGGTTTGGCCGTGACGCATAATGTTAAGGTCTGTATCGACATGGAGATCGAAGGCATTCAGAACCTGATCGAGCATTTCGCGATGCTGGCTCGTTGCGACCACGAGGGGCTTCAAATCCTTATGCCGGGAGACTTCGCGGATTACAGGCGCCATTTTTATTGCATCGGCGCGAGTTCCTACGAGGAGCAAAACAGAAGCGGGCATATCAGTTGTTCCTTTCTTCGGGTGTGGCCGGAATCTCCTGCCTTGGCGGCTCCGGCGGCAGGACTTTCATCACATAAGTTGCAGGTTCCTGCGTCTGATGAACGAGCTGGAACCGATGGGGGTAAGCCTGAATTGCCGGTATCAAGTAGGCCTGCGTAGTCCCGCTGATTCTGTCTATCAGAACATAATCCGCCCCGATGGAATCTATCTCGGACATAATAATAGCGGGGTTTTCGGTGAACGTGTATGTGAATCCAGGTCGTTTTCCCCACATGTAACTCAATCTTGGTTTTCTCGAAACCAGAATGGCATCATCGGAAGTCGAATTTCTAATCCACTTGCAAGCATCTATAAAAGAAATTTGAGCTGGATGATATCCGGCAAGTTTGTAACCAGAATTATACAGTTTTCTAATCTGATGTGTTCTTCTCACTTCTGGAACGTAGGTTGTCATGGAAACTATCAATGCGAGAATGATTAGAGTGTATTGTGAAATAATAACAGCCTTTTTTCCGATAAGCTTCTGATAACTTAGAAAACCGTCAATGATTGCAAATACTAACACCGGTGAAGCACCGACAAGATACCTGATTGTTGACCATTTTGGATGTGCCCAAAAATAAAGCAAAACAAGATAATAAATTGTCAAGAACGGAGTAATACTGAAATGCTCTCTTTTCATCCTTGTAACAGTATTTCCAAACCAAAGGGGGAATAGAAGGATACCGGTAATTGTAACAATAGTTCTAGGCTGGGCAAATGAACCAGTTAATGGGGAGAAAAGCAAATTTGGGAAATGTCCGAAACTATATGTTCTAAAATTTCCCCAAAGTCTGAACAAAAGATCAGAAAGCTCCATAGTTTTACCCGAACTACCTGCTTCGTTTGAAAGAAGATGAGTAAGGTAAATGTTTCCTCCCTGCCCGCTATTTACTGCAAGCCATATTAACCAGGGTAAAAACAACACAAATACTGTCGAAGAGAAAATGCCTAAATCTCTCCACTTTTTCTTGAAAAGTAAATAAGAAAATATTGCCAATACAATTGGAACTGATGCAATTCTTATATAGACGGAAAATGAAGCTAATATTGAAGCCAAAATAAGAATTAAGTAATTCGAACTTCTTTGGGATTTTTCGAAGAAATATGCTGATGCGGTTATGAAAAGGAAGGAGGGCGATTCGGTAAGTAACCAATGCGAAAACTCGCTTAATCGAACATTAATGGCAATCAGGGTTACCGTTAAAAACGCCAAAAAAGAACTCCACCTATAATTTTTGAATAGTATGAAGCTGAAGATAAGTCCCGCAAGGAAACAAATGAAGCTGATGGCGATTTTGGGTGGCAAAAATCCATATTCGTCCAGTGCATGAAAGGGAGCTAAAATAAGAGGGAATCCCGGGAGAGTCGAAGTCTCTGGTGGTGTCCCGGGAGAATACAATCTGTTGTAATGTCCCTTTGTGATGGATTCTGCTAAGGACCAATAATGGGCATTGTCGCCGCCGGTGAAAGGAGAAGGCACAAACTGTAGAAACAGAATGATTGTCCATAAAACAACACCAATTATGAGAATAGATTTATTATTAGTATGGCTTATTGTAGGATTATTATGTTGCGTAGATTTTTGTTTTTTCTTGTGTTTCATTTGTCGTTGGTGTTAAGTTTGAAGCTATTGTCCCCCACATAAAACTTTTCAAAATGGTTTCTAACTTGGGAATTGCTCCTTTTATCCCATACTGATGAACGAAATTTGCCAAAATTGCATTTGGTAGCTTCGGGTTCTTGATATCAATGTCTTTAGGATGGAAATACAAAACAGCTCGTTTTCCTTCCATTTCTTGCCTTAAGATTGCATTCTCAATGTGTTTGCTTTTCAGAAATCTAAGATAAAAGCCGCCCAAGGGGAATGAGAGTGCTGAGATTTTCCCTTTTGTAACGGGGTATTCTGTGATATATGAGTGATTCAAGTAACAATAATTCGTCTGATTCATTGGGAGTCCGCCGTAGTAATGTTTAGCGGGATATATACTTGAATCATATAGGAACTCACATTGTTCTAAGGCCTGAATAAATCTTGATATATTGAACTGAGAAACAGAAAAGTTTGGAGCGCGAAATCCATTTACAGAATTGCCAGTAATGTCCTGCAAGAGAGTTTTGCTTTTGGTTAACCATTTGCGTAAGTCATCCCCTTTTAGAGAATCGATTAAGTCATGGTCCCATCCATGAGATGCAATCTCGTGTCCTCTTCTTTGGATTTCCTTAATCAAGTTCGGATGTTTTTTGGCTACTACACCCAAAACAAAAAAGGTGGCCTTACAATTACATTTATCGAAAATGTCCAAGATTAAAGTAGTTGGCTCAACGACTCTATCGACATCAGAATTAATTAGATGATAATCATAACCTGGATAATGGCCATGATACCAATCTTCCAAATCAACAGTAAGAAAGTGTGTTATTTTGTTTTCTTGATTCAACTATTGCAACCTTATTGCGGCTTCCTTGCAAATACTACGAAGTTATCTCCCCAGTCTGCATAGAATACAAAATTAGCGAGTCGTAACTTCTTGATGAATCTTAGTAACAATCCAAATAGAGTTTTGTTATATTTTGTCAATCGTTCAAACACAAATCCCAAACTAACATATTTGCCACCAAATCCGATAGATTTAGTCTTTATAATTTCAAAACCATTATTCTTCAGCATCTCATTGAAAGTGCGAGGGCCAAAGAAGAACAAATGATCCGTTCGGTTCCACAATAACCAGTTCTTGCCCCAGAATTTGGCAATGAAACTGTCAACATTTGGGGTCATAATTGCAAGAACACCTCCAGGCTTGAGAAGATCGAACGCCTTCTTCAAGTCTTTCTGGGGGTCAGGGACATGTTCTATTAGATCCCACATTGTGATACATTCGAAAAAACTGTCAGGGTATTCTGTGTTGTGGATAGTTCCTGTAGTTACTTCAAGATTGTATTTTTTCCTTGTTTGCGTTGCCGCATAATCTGAATATTCAACACCATACGCTTCCCATCCTCTTTCCGAAGCAACATGGGGGAAGATGCCCGTTGCACAACCGACATCAAGTAGTTTCCCCTTTGAAGGTGCATAACGCTCAATTCGTTTTAATTTCTTATGACTGGTTTTGGCGATGTTGACTTGGTCAGATTCATAATCGTCATAACCTGATACTGCAGAATCTTCGCTTAAGAAATATGTCTCATCATACAACTTTTTTAAATCAGATTCTTCCAATTGGGGGTTTAAATAAAATAGACCACATTTTCTGCACTTGACGATTTTCGAATCACCCAGAGTGTGAAAGCAATCATAGTCATCACTACCACATAGATTACATGCAACATATCGCATCATTTATCTCCGAATCTGAATTTGAAAAGGAAGTAGATGGCTTTGAAACCGTCTTTCCAGCCGATCTTCTTGCCTTCTTCAACTGTGCGGGGATGATAGGTTATCGGAACTTCGACTATTTTGTAGCCGTTGCGGAGAACCTTGGCTGTAACCTCCGGCTCGAATTCAAAACCCATGCTTCTAAGTTTGAGACTCTTAACGACATCGATGCGGAAGACTTTGTAGGCTGTCTCCATGTCGGTGAGTTTCGCGCCGTAGAGGATGTTGGTAAGGAAGACGAGAAATTTGTTGGCGAGGAGGTTAATCAGCTTGACTTTGCGTTTAAGATTCAGGAAACGGCTTCCGTAAACCACGTCCGCTTCGCCCTTTATAATAGGCTCCAGGAGCTGGGGGTATTCGTTCGGGTCGAGTTCGAGGTCGGCGTCCTGAATAATGACGGCATCGCCCTGAGCATATTCGAACCCGATTCGCACCGCCGCGCCCTTGCCGAAATTCACCATCGACTTGTGGACAGTGATAATCGGGTCATCGACATGAATGTTCAACTTGTCGCCCGTGCCGTCGGTGGAGCCGTCATCGACCACGATGATTTCTTTTTCCACCGGCACCTGACGCACCTTCTCGATCACTTCTGAAATAGTCGATTGCTCGTTGTAAACAGGTATTACCACCGATAGTTTCATCTATGCCCTGCCTGTTTCGGCGATCCATCCGGCGACCGCGCGGATAATATCGTCCAGTTTAGTTTTCGGCTCGAAACCGATTGCCTTGTTTATCTTTTCGATGTTCGGAAGTCTGCGTTGCATATCCTCGAAACCCTCGCCGTATGCCTTCTCGTAGGCGATAGTCACGATTTCGGATTCGGAGCCCGTGATACGTTTGACCCGCTCGGCGAGTTCCATGATCGTAACCTCTTCCTCCGAGCCGATGTTGTATATTTGCCCCATGGTTTTCGGGGTGTCCATCAGACGGATTATTGCCTCGACGACATCGTGGACATAGCTGAAGGTGCGCGATTGGGTTCCGTCGCCGTAAACCGTGATTTTATCGCCGGTGAGGGCCTGTTTTACGAAACGGGGGAGGACCATGCCGTATTGGCCGGTCTGTCTCGGCCCGACTGTGTTGAAAAGCCGTCCGATGACCACCGGAAGCTTATGCTGATGGTTATATGCCAGGGCGATGTATTCATCGACGGCTTTCGCGGAGCTGTAACTCCAGCGGTTGCGGGTCGTCGAGCCGAGGACGCGGTCGTCGTCTTCGGCGTAGGGGCAGTTGGGGGCTTTGCCGTAAACTTCCGAGGTGCTCGCGAGGAATATCTTTTTCTCGCCGTGGGCATGAGCCAGCTCGAACACCGTGTCCGTGCCTACAATTATGGTGTGTAGGGTCCGTATGGGATTATCGACGATGTTCTGAACTCCGACAACCGCCGCGAGATGGTATATTTCATCGGCTTCGCGGACGAGATGGTCCATAAGGCCCTTGTTCATAATTGTATTCTCGAAAAAGGAGAACTCGGGTCTCCCTAACAGAGAAGTTATATTTTCCATTCTTCCGGTGGAGAGGTCGTCTATAACCGTTACCCGGTCACCCCGTTTGAGAATGGCTTCGCATAGATGGCTTCCGATGAAGCCCGCACCGCCGGTTACAAGAATATTCTTATCCTTTTTTGCCATCTTTTTCCTCCGAATCGTCCGTTTTTATGCCGAGATATGCGTCGCCGCCCATGCGTTCCGCTATTTCTTTTGCTTTTTTGATAGCCTCTTTACTCTCTTCCGTAACTTTCCCGATACTCGATCTGCCTTTGCGTTCCCGCTTGCCCCACGAGGGATTTGCGGTCGGTTTGATTATCTCGAATTTGGAAATTCGTTTTCCGGTCTCTTCTTTCTGTTCCGGCTTTTCGGGCTTGGGTTCTGTTTTTTCCGGCTTCTTTTTGTCCTCTTCCGCCGGCTTTTTGCGAGGCTCTCTTTTGGGAGAAGTTTTTTTCTTTTGTGGTGAAGGTTTTTCCGTTTCCTGAGTCTGTTTCTTAGGAGATTCTTTCGCTGGGTCTTTCTTTTCAGGTGCTTGCTTTTCGGGAGTTTCCGGTTTGGAAGCCGGCTTGGGTTCCGGTTTCGGAACCGGCTTTTCGGGGGCTTTTTTCTCCGGTGCCGGCTTATCTTCCTTTGCCTTTGGGGGTTCGGGTTTCCGGTTTCTATCGTCGGGTTTAGGAGGCCTTTTTTCCCGAGGTTTTTCAACTGGTTTTTCCGGTTTTTTGGCTACAGAGGGTATGTCCCGATCTTTCTCCTGTCTTCTGGGAGCTTCTTCCGAAGGGGATTTGCGTGGCTCCTGCCTGTTCTCACTTCTCTCAGGCTCTCTCTGGGCAGTTCTTTGCGGACGACTCCTCTTTTTATGAGTATGGGATGTCCTGGCAGTTTCGATTCGAGGCCTATCCTCCTCGATTACCTTTGCCATCAGGAATTCCAGCCGGTCGCGCAGGTTTGCGATGGCCTCGGCGAGGAACCCTAAAGTGAGGGAAAAGCCGCCGACGAAAATCAGCATCAGAAGCAGAGTCTGCAGAGGCGGATAGCCCCAATGCCAAATGAATCTCAACAGCAGAAGGGCTATCGCGAGTAAAAAGCCCAGCCCCAGGGACACAAAGCCTATGCTACCGAAGATTAGCATAGGTTTACGGAAGACTCTCTCTGCCAGCCAAACTGCAATCAGGTCGGTGAAGCCGATGAAAATTCTTCCGAATCCGCCGTATTTGGCTTCGCCGTGAAGTCGCGGCCTGAGGGTTACTGGAATCTCCGCGACTCGAAAGCCCTGCTCGGCGGCGAGAACCACCATAAACCTATGCCAGTCCTTGCGAAGGAACATCGACGCCATGACATCTCGCCGAAGGAGTTTCAGGGAGTTCATGTCCTTGACTTCGACTCCGAAAAGCCGGCTGGTGAGTTTGTTGTAAATCTTGCTGATAAAGGGTTTCTGATATTTTCCCTTTTTGATTCCGGATACGATTCCGAACCCGCGGTCGAGCTTGTCCATCATGCGTTTGATGTCGTGGACGTCGTATTGCAAATCGGCGTCGAAGATACAGATACGTTTTCCACGCGAAACGGCGAACCCGCTCTCGATGGCGGCGGTTTTGCCCATGTTCTGCTTATGCCGGACGAGTTTGAGGAAGCTGTATTTCTCCGAAAGTTCGAGAACCCTGTCAGCTGTGGAGTCGGTGGAGCCGTCGTCCACGACTATAACCTCCGCACGGAAACTCTGGTCGCTCAGGAAAGTGTCGAATTCCTGAGCGAGGGGCTCTATGTTGTCTTCCTCGTTAAAAGCCGGCACTATAACCGATAGGGAGAAGTGGCTCGGCAGTTTTCTTTTTTCTTGTGTGAAATCCATCTTTTTACTTTATCATTGCTCCAATCAAGGTTTCAATTTCTCTTCCGCTTTTTCCTGTCATCAACACATTGTAGAACCCGCCTATTCTTGCATCGTCACGTCCCATTCGAAGGCGAATGCCGGCTAAAACCGGCAAGCCGGACAGCTTCAGCTCGAATTTTGGCGAGAGGTCGATAGCCGCGGTTATCCCGCTCATTTTTCCGACGGCCTCTTGTTTCGGATACCCGAATTTGCCTGCATCCTTCTCGCCTATTCTGCGGTATTCCACATTTTTCAAAGGACAACTGTCGGCATAACCTACAACGGCAACTATTTTGCCATCGAGGATTTTTTCCAGATGACGGGCAATATCGATAGCGTCATCATCCGGGTTTTCCGGCCACAGGATGGCTGTCTTGTCCAACAGTTGCAGGTCCGACGGCAACTCGAGAGCGCTTTGCGGAGTTTTCCGCAAAACCCGTTTTTCGAGCATTCGCCGAATCCCCTCCACGCTTATCCCAGCTCCGGATAAATCGGGAAGTTGTTGCAGAGAGCGACGACATCGCGGTGAACAGCCTCGATAGCGGCTTCGTCGTCGATGTTGTCGATTACTCTGTTGATATAATCGCCTATTTTCGCCATCTCTTCGATTCCCATGCCCCGAGTTGTTACCGCAGGGGTTCCGATACGGATTCCGCTTGTAACGAAGGGCTTTTCCGGGTCGAAGGGTATAGTATTCTTGTTGACCGTTATCGCGGCCTTATCCAGAGCCTTCTCGACGACTTTGCCGGTGAGGTTTTTCGGGCGAAGGTCAACGAGCATAAGATGGTTGTCCGTTCCGCCGGAGACCAGACGCAAGCCGTTGTTTTCGAGGGACTTGGAGAGCGCCTGAGCGTTGTCGAGAACCCTCTGCTGATATTCCTTGAACTCGGGCTTCATCGCCTCTTTGAAACATACCGCCTTGGCCGCGATGACGTGCATCAGCGGGCCGCCCTGCATCCCGGGCATCACGATTTTATCGAGCTTTTTCGCGTGCTCTTCTTTGCATAGCACCATTCCGCCTCGGGGGCCGCGTAAAGTCTTGTGGGTGGTCGTCGTAACGTAATCGCAATAGGGGATTGGGCTTGGATGAAGCCCCGCCGCCACCAGACCCGCGAAATGCGCCATGTCCGCCACCAGAATTGCGCCCACGGAATCGGCTATCTCGCGGAATTTCGGAAAATCCCAGAAACGCGGATAGGCGCTAGCGCCGGTCATGATTAGCTTTGGCTTGTGCTCTTTGGCGAGGGCTTCGATTTCGGCGTAATCGAGGGTTTCTGTCTCCTTATCGACGCCATACTGCACGATGTTGTATAGCATACCGCTGAAATTCACCGGATGGCCGTGGGTGAGGTGTCCGCCGTGGGAGAGATTAAGGCCGAGGATGGTGTCTCCCGGCTCGAGTTCGGCGAAATAGACCGCCATGTTCGCCTGAGACCCGCTGTGAGGCTGGACATTGGCGTGTTCCGCGCCGAAGAGTTCCTTGGCCCTATCCCGGGCGATGTTTTCGGCGATATCCACGCAGTCGCAACCGCCGTAGTAGCGGCGTCCGGGGTAACCCTCGGCGTATTTGTTGGTCATCACGCATCCGGAAGCCTCCATCACCGCGCGAGATGTGTAATTCTCGCTGGCGATGAGTTCGAGTCCGTCCTGCTGGCGTTTCAGCTCGCACATTACTGCGTCGTAAACTTCGGTGTCTTTCTTTAGATATTCCATTTTATCCTCCTATAACTTATTGATTATCTTCGAGTTGCGCGATTTCATCCACTCTTCTGCGGTGGCGTTCCTCGCCGGGTTTGTCGCCGTCGAAATCCGTGGTGAGGAAAATGTTCGCTATTTCGAGGGCGACCTGTTCGTCGATGTAGTTGCCGCCGAGACATAAGACGTTGGCATTATTATGTTTACGCGAACTGGAAGCTCTGCCCATGTCGCATACCAACGCCGCGCGGACGCCATGCACTTTATTGGCGGCAATGGAGACTCCGATTCCGGAGGTGCATATCGCGATTCCGAACTGGCATTCGCCTTTTGCGACGGATTTTCCGACACGAGCGGCGTGAATGGGATAATCCGCAGATTCCGGCGAATCCGTGCCGAAATCGACCATTTCGTAATCGGCGGAAAGCTCCTGTTTAAGGAACTCTTTGAGTTTGTAACCGCCATGATCGCTTCCAATTGCTATTTTCATAATCGAACTCCTCGATACTAATATAAGTTAAATAATAAACCCATTGAGATGGAGAATGTCAAGGACATATTGAGGAATTTGCGGAAAGGGCCGAATTCCCCCTTTTCTCTCTTGACCGGGGAATAAATATGATTACTTTATAATTGATAGGGACAACAACCGGGAAAACCGAGGAAGACATTATGAAAACGAA
>NPID01001146.1_pt1 | contig 36875 bp, 36 predicted proteins | sample 8637491 | NCBI WGS metagenome assembly NPID01 (sample SAMN07420843, study PRJNA396082) | bioreactor metagenome | isolation source: sample BA6 brine-fed electro-methanogenic bioreactor BA | place: Japan: Kochi | collected 2016-06-14 | reverse complement strand
CGTGGAGGAAGCAGGCCACCGGAATCCCGACAGCGGCCATGATTTTACAGGCCTTGTGATCCTTTTCCAGCGCCTCGTGGCTGATATCCATGGCGCCGAGGGTCAGGGCCTTGTTCGCCACCAGGTAGAAACTGTCCATCGCGCTGCGGTTGGGTTTGGCTTGAAGTCTCTGGTAGGTGAGTACAAAGTGCTCACGGTAGACGAACCAAAGTTCGGTGGCGACGATCGAGGCGTAGGTCAGAAAAACGATGCCGAAGGCCGAGATCGCCGAGGTGAAATGCGGCGTCATCAGCACGTTGATTCCCCGGAATGGCTGCTGCAGGTGCATCATCAGCGGCATCATCGCCACCGGTAGCAGGGCAAAGGAGAAAACCAGGGAAAAACGAGCGATTTCCTTGAGCTTCTCCACTCCGAAGACGTGATAGAGCGAGGAGAGGACGAAGGCCCCTGCCACCAGGCCGGTCATGAAGGGATACATGACGATCTGGATGGACCAGTAGATATATTCGTTGGGAAGGACGAACAGTTCCTTGAGCGTCCAGGCTTCCCCGTGAACATGCATTGCGTGTTGTGCGATTTGCTCGACCATGATTAGCGCACCTCCTGGGCAAGGCCGATGTAAAAGGCCTGCGGCTTGGTACCGAATTCGTCCTTGAGGACGCCGACCCTCTGGTTCAGGATGACTTTGGTGTTCGGGTCATTGATATCTCGGATGTTGCACATCTTTCGCGCCCCGAAGGGGCAGGCGTTGACGCAGGCCGTCTCCAGGTCCTTGGTGATGCGGTGATAGCAGAAGGTGCATTTGTCGGCCACCTTGTGCTCGGGGTGAAAGAAGCGGGCGCTGTAGGGGCAGGCCATCACGCAGTAGCCGCAGCCGATGCACCAGGAGCGGTCGACCAGCACCACCCCGTCGTCGGTCTTGTAGGTGGCGCCGACAGGGCAGACCTGCGTGCAGGGCGGAGTAAGGCAGTGGTTGCAGAGTTTGGGCACGAAGAACGCCTTGCCGACATTGGCCGGATCGATTTCCTTGAATTCGCCCATCCCCAGGTCGATTCTCGATTCAGTGTATCCGTACAGGGCCCCCTCGGGGCTGTCGACGTAGCGGCGGTCATCTTTGGTGTAGACATAACGCTCCACCCAGGTTCGGGTGACCTTGGCATCGAAGGGGATGTCGTTTTCGGTTTTGCAGGCTTGGACGCAGAAACCGCAACCGACGCATTTGTGGGTGTCGATCAGGAACGCCCAGTGGATGTCGGGATTGTCGGCCAGCACCTTTTGGGGATCGACCAGCTCCAGGGCCGAGAGGGGGACCGAGGCGCCGGCAACGGCCAGGATCGTGCTCTTGAGAAATTCTCGCCTCTTCATCGTTACATGTCCTCCAGTCTCGGGTTGTGCGGGTCGTGGCAATCTACGCAGGCGTCTCCCGGATTGTGCTCCTCGGGGTTGATGCCGGGGATGCGTTTCCGCTCACTCGTCGTGTAGGGCAGGCTGGTGTGGCAGCGCAGGCACTGGTCGCGACCGCGATCGATGGCCAGAGCCTCCGGTTCCTCGGGATGGTTGAGAGCCGGGCCATGGCAGTTTTCGCAGGGGATAATGCCATGCAGGTCCTCGGTTCGAATCTCGACCACGTCGCCATGGCATTCGCCGCAATATTCATGCATTTTCTGCTTGCCCGTATCGCGGTACTTCACCAGTTGATTTTTCCATTCCTGTTCATTGGACTTGCGGTGGAAGCTGTACATGAAGCCGTATTTTCCACTCTCGAAATCGTTCGGCACATAAAACAGCCGAAAGACCAGAATCGCGGCAACGACTCCGATGACAACAAATATTGGTCGCCAAACGTGACTTTTCACTGCCCATTCCCCTTTGTTTTGGTTGGATGTAAGCCGATTCTAAGCATAAAAATTCCGCGATTGCCCAGGGCCGGTGAGCACTGGTGAAATGCTTACGGCAAAAATAAAATAGTATTTTATTACTGTATTGTCAATACGTATGAGGGAAGAAAAATTTCTCTTGGGTGGCGAAAATAAAACATGGATTGTCAGATTCGGACAAGTCGAAGGCCGCCTCTCCGAAGGCGGCCTTCGACTTGTCCAGGGCTTCCTCTAGACGTCGACGTCTTCAGCTTGCGGTTTTTCCTTTTCGTGTTTTGGAATAAAAAACCTCTGATCGCCAATGTAAGAATTCACCCCGTCCGCGGCGACATGAAAGTCGCCATTGAGGATCGGCAGTCCCACTCGCAGCAGCATGGTAAAAATAAACAGACCGGTGGCCCAGATGCCGAGACTGATCAGAACTTCTACGCCGGTGGGAGAATATTCGTAGATTTCGTGCAGCACGTCGGGGACGAATCCGGGGATGACCAGGCCCATCCCCTTTTCGATATAGACGCCGACGAAAATCAAGATGCAGCCGATGACCAGGGTGACGTGATTTTTGCGGGTTTCGGGAATGAGAAAGATCAAAAAGGCACTGAGGTTGAAGATCATTGCTGTCCAGATCCACGGCACCAGGGCGGAGTGTCCGTGCAGCCCCTGAAGCAGGTACTGCATCGGTGCCAGGTGAACGGTGCCGGTGTAGTACTCCTTGAAGATTTCGGCCCCGAGCAGGAAGAGATTGATGAACATGGCATAGGCGATGAGTTCGGCCACCTTGTGGATGGCCTCGTCCTTGATCTTGAAGCGGGTGTGCTTGCGCACCAGCAGGAAGATCAGGATCATGAACGCCGGCCCCGAGCAAAAGGCCGAGGCGAGAAAGCGTGGCGCCAGGATTGAGGCGTTCCAGAAGGGGCGCGCACCCAGGCCGTTGTAGAGAAAGGCCGTCACGGTATGGATGGAGATCGCCGCCGGAATGGAGATCAGCAGCAGCGGGGTGGTGAAGTTTTTGTTGGGCTCCCGCTGGTAGTAGAGGTTGTAGAGGATGTAGACCGCGATCACCAGGTTGAGAACCAGATAAATGTTGAGGACCACCACGTCCCACGCAAGCAGCGACCTGGGCCAATTGAGGATGCCGAGTTTGGGGATGAGATGCCAGAAGCGGTCGGGACGGCCGATATCCACGGTCACGAACAGCAGGCACATGCAGATGGCCGATATGGCCAGCAGCTCGCCGAGAACGGCGATCTCCTTGATCGGTTTCCAGTGGTAGACGTACGCCGGAATGACCAGCAGCACCGCCGCCGCCGCAACGCCGACCAGGAAGGTGAAATTGGAGATGTAGAAGCCCCAGGAAACCTGGTCCCGCATGGCGGTCACGCCCAGACCGTTCTGCAGTTGGTAGATGTATCCGACGGCGCCGATGGTCATCAGGGAAAGCAGGGCGAACACCCACGTGTAATAGGCCTTGCTTCCTTTGGCAACCAGGACCAGGGTCCCTTTGAAAAAGTTCCAGATATTTTTCATTACTCACTCCGGCCGGTTAGGTCGCGTAGAAATAGAAAAACTTGGGTTGCGTATTCAGGTCTTCCTTGAGGATGAACACCCGTTTGTTTTCGATGAGGTAGCGCATCTCGCTATCCGGGTCCAGCAGGTTGCCGAATTTTCTGGCGCCAACCGGGCAGGCCTCTTCGCAGGCGGGATAGCGGCCGGGCTGTTCGCGGGTACGCTGGATACAGAAGGTACATTTTTCCACCACGCCGACGGGGCGGGGCCGATTGCCCAGGTAGTGGGTTTCAGTGTTGAGCTCTTCGGCCGGAAGGCTTGCTTTTCGCCAGTTGAAGTGGCGGGCCCCATAGGGGCAGGCCGCCATGCAGTACCGGCAGCCGATGCACCAGTTATAGTCCACAACTACGATCCCGTCGTTCTCCGGCCAAGTGGCCTGCACCGGGCAAACCTTGGTACAGGGCGGATTCTCGCACTGCTGGCACTGGATCGGCATGTAAAAATGACCGTCTTCCGGAACCTTGTCGGGGTTGTAGTAATGCTCGGCGTGGTTCAGGTCGACCCCTTTTTCCTTCTCCAGGCGAACCACCCGGATCCAGTGGATCTGGGGGTCGCGTGACTGGTTGTTTTCGGCGGCGCATCCGTAGACACAGCGCCGGCAGCCGATGCATCGTGAAAGGTCGAGGCCATAGCCGAACTTGACCCCTTCGATGGACGGGGTTGCCTTGACCGTGACCGGTTTGCCGTAGGTCTTGCTGTATTCTCCTTCGAGGCGCTTAAGGACCCGTTGGAGATCTTCCTTGGTCAGTTCCCGGAAGTGTTGCTGGAAAAAAGCCTCCCAGACCGAAGCCGAGGCATTGGGGGTTGGTAGCGCCAGCGCCCCGATGCCGGCTGCCAGTCCTTTCAGGGCCTTGCGGCGGGATAGTTGAAAAACATGCTGATCGCGTTGGCTGTTATCCGACATGAGTGAATCTCCCTGAAGATGGGGTTGGCACACGGCTAATGGTGGATGCTGTCGGGGCGGTCGGGTGGCGGAAGCGGCTTGAGGGGCTTGAAGGATGGATTATGGGGGTTGTGGCAGTGAGCGCACAGCAGGTACTGTTTGTCGCCATTCCAGTATCCGGTACGCTTGCCATGAATGCCGACCCGCCAGTCGCGGTACTTGTCGCCATGGCATTGGCCGCACAGGCGATAGGACTCCTCAAAGGGAATCACCTCGCCGGAGACCAGTCGCAGGGTGTCGCGGTCGTCGGGGTTGTGGCAATCCAGGCACCAGCGCTGGCCTTCGGCGTGGTCCAGGTGGATGTCCGTATGCATGTCTTCCATTTCCCGGCGCTGCGGGTTGGTTTCCATGTCGGCATGGCAGTCGGAACACGGGAAGATCCCCTCGGAGAAGGGCGGGGACGGAACCGGGAAGGTTTCGGCGGGTTTCTGCTCCTTGATGTCGTAGGTTCTGAGCAGTTCCGCGGCCGGTTTTTCCACGACGATCAGTCTGCCTGACCGATCGAAGTATTTTTCCCTTTCGGCCTGGGCCGGCCCGGGCAGAGCCGCAGCCAGAATTCCCAGAGCCATTGCTGTGGACAGGATGTATCGCTTTGTCATGGTCTCCTCGGCAGTATTTGGTTGGATAAGGGGGTGGGGCCTAGGCGAGAGGTCTTTCCCTGCCGGTCAAGGATCGGTCTTGCCTGGAGTCCCCGGGCCCCGTGGATCAGCGGGCGTCTACTGCGGGCTCTGGTCGTGCTGGTCAAGGCTGGTTATCGACATAACCAAGTTCTCCAACGTTTAGCCCTGCGCTTCGGGGCACCGCCATGGGTGGAGGCGGTTTCTTCGGCAAGGCTCGGGGCAGGTCGTGACGGGTTTTCGGCGCAAGGGCGGAATCGTATTTTTTTATGGCAAAATTGAAGCTGAGTGTCATAATATAAAAAAGCGTTCTGTTTTTCAAGTCAAGCAAGATGGTTTGATAAAAAATACACGAAAAAATAAAAATTAACCGGTCAAAGAGCGTTTTAAATTAGGTTTTTGACGGGTCTTGAAGGTTCCCTCGCCGGTCTGAGAGGACTGACAGTCTGAAAAACATCCCAGGAGGTACGGCATGTTGGTCAATGACGCCTCGCATCAGCACCTATCCGGAGAAGGGAACGACGTCCTTCGGGAGACAGAAATGCCTGAACCTGAAAGTTCACTGGAGACGAGGGTGGAGCGGTTGGAGCAGGAGCTTCACCAGTTGCGAGAAACCGTTGCCGCATTGCAGGGCCGGCAGGTCAGCCAGGCCAAGCCGGTGGTGCAACCCGCGGACCAGGCCCCTGAAGATGCCTCGGAGGAAATCCTCGGCTGGGTGGGGCGTTCTTCCTTGCTGCCGAGACTTTCCTCTCTCTGCTTTTTGCTGGTCATCGCCCTGGCTCTGCGGACCATTGCCGACAACGACCTGCTGGACAAGCAGGTGGGGTCGCTGCTCGGGATGGTTTACGCCGGAGCGTTGATGTTCTTCGGGTGGTATCAATATCAGCGGCAGAGTTCTCTGGCTCCGGTGCTTACCCTCTGCGGAGGGATTCTGATGTATACCATCGTGGTGGAGACCCACGAACGTTTCGAGTCACTCCCCTCGACGGCGGCCTACGTCCTGGTGATAAGCACCGGCGCTGGAATGGCTCTGATCAGTCACCTCAACAGGCGGGCTCTGCCCATTCTGGCGGGAACCTTGGGCATGTGCTTTGCCGGGGTGGCCCTTGACTACCCCAATCCGTCCTTTCTGGCCCTGGCAGTTCTGCTCCTGGCGGCAAATCTGCTCGGTTTCTGGGCGTCCCGCCTGGGGCGGTGTTCCTGGCTGCGCTGGACGCTGTTGGTGGTCAGCATCGTCATGCTGGTTGCCTGGGGGCTCAAGATCGGGGTGCCTTTGAGCAAGCGGACGATACCCGCGCCGAGTCTGGCCGCCGGGTGGTATCTTCCGATCATCGCCGGTTTCGCTCTGTTGTTCATGGCGGAATCTCTCTTCGGCATTCTTCGTGCGGCCGGGGATCGGGTGGCCAGGTTCGATCTGGCGACTCCGGCCATCAATGTGGCCTGGGCTTTTGTCGCCACCGCCTATGTGGTCAACCTGCGCTCGGGAAGTATGGTTTCCATGGGGATTCTGGGAGGTGCTGTCGCCTTGGGCCATCTGGGAATCGCCCTCTGGCTCGGGCGGCGGAAGGTTCCCGGACGCCCGGGGGGCAATGCCTATCTCTGGGCCGGAACCATCCTGCTGGGGCTCGCGATTCCCGCAATTACCGGCGACATCCTGCTTTCGCTGCTGGTGATGAGCCCAATGGCCCTGGGGGTTGCTGTACTCTCTGAGCGCTGGGGCAGCGGTGGGGCGCGGCTCACCTCCTACCTGATCCAGATTTACGTCTGCCTGGCCCTGGTTGCCTCCCTGTTCGGCAGCGAAGCGAGCGTGCCTTCGGTGCTGGCCGGTGCAGTGGCCAGCACCGCTGCGGTTGCGGCCTATGTTCATTTCCGCTGGTGTCGACGGTATCCGCCTGTCCCCGGGACCTTGTTCGCCCAGGTGGACACTGAGGGTCGAAGCGCCGTGCTGTTGTTGATGGTTGCTTTGGTCAATCTTTTTTCCCTGTTCAGGTTGGGGCTCTTCAAGGGGTTGGAGGCTATGGGTGGGTCCGTTCCGTATGCGTTCAACTGCGGGCAGTCGGTGCTCATCAATGTTTCGGCCGGCGCCCTGATTTTGTACGGTTTTACGCGTCGCGACAAGGAGATACGCAATCTGGCTATTCTGGTTACCGTCATCGGAGCGGTAAAGGTCTTCTTTTTCGATCTGTTTGGAACCGAGGGATTGCCTCTGGTGATCAGTGTCTTCTCTTTTGGCCTCGCCGCCGCTCTGGAGTCGGTTGTATTGAGCCGTTGGCAGCGGCTTGAGGGCTTGGGGCAAACGAAAGGCGGGGAGGGGAGTGGGGTGCCAGAGGGTGGCGATGAGCGGGGTGTCAACAGGGTAGCGTCGATCCCTGGGAAATAAACCGGGGCCCCAAAGAAGAAGGGCGGCTAGCTGGCCGCCCTTCTTTTTTGGGGGGTATATCGGTCCCTAGTGGGATCCGTGCATGAAGGCGTAGACCATCAGCACCACCAGCGAAAGGCCTATAATGACGGCGGCAAAGCCGAAAGCTTTGAAGAAAAAGTCGTAAAGAACTCCGCTGGGCTTCTCTTTGGCGAACTGCTCCGTGATGCCGAGCTCTTCATAGCGTTTCCATTGGTCGCCGCGTTCTTCGAGAAATTCTTCCTTGGGCAACTCGCCATTGAAGATGACGAAATCCATGGGGAACTTCTCGGGACGGCCGTGGGTGTTGAAGAAGTGCACCGTGAAAATGAAGCCGGTTGCCAGAAGCGCTTCGTCTGAGTGTACGATGGTCGCCACGTTGAAGAACCACCCCGGGAGGAAGGAGCCGAAAAACTCGGGGAACCAGAGCATCAGCCCAGAGCCGCCGATGGCGAACATACCCCAGAAGACGGCGATGAAGTCGAATTTCTCCCAGTAGGTCCAGCGCTCGAAGGTCGGTTTTGGGCCGCGGAACAGGAACCAGCGGACCATTCCGGTAACGTCCCGGATGTCCCTGAAGTTGGGGCACAGGGAGTCTGGGCCGAACAGGCGAACCAGGAAGTTGCCAGGAATGTCCTTGCGGATGAACAGGAAGTGAATGCTGAGAGCGATGGCGGCGGCAAAGTAGATGAAAGTGATGCCAGCACCGATCCGGTGGATGAGGGCAGCGTTGGCGGCCCCGCCGTAGAAATCCATGAAGATCTTGGCCCATTGCTGATCGGCGAACTTGAGCGGCAGCCCGGTCAGAGAAAGGGCGAGGAAGCTGATAATGACCAGAAAGTGCAGAAAGATGTGGCGGCGGTTGAAGCGCCGGTACATCTTGTAAGCATCGGGGATTACGTGGTGGTGGCCTTCGATGAGGGCCAGTTTCTTTTCGCGGTTTTCGACAAAGCCGCGGAACATCCACAGCAGGGTGTGAATCCAGAAAACGGCAAAGGTGGAAACCAGCAGACCGGTCATGCCAATGAAGGTCCAGTAAAGGATAGGATATTTGTCCTTGTCGTGGGATCCGTGGGCATAAAACTTGGTAAACAGAGGGGTGGCGTTCTCGTGGCACTGGGCGCAGGTTTCAACCAGGTTGCCCTGGTTTACGCTGGAATTGGGGTTGTTGTGCGGAAGCACGTTGTGGGAGGTGTGGCAGTCGGCGCAGCCAGCCACCAGGTCGGGGTAGCCGAGGCGGTAGTTCTTGCCATGGTAGCTGTCCATGTAGGTTTCGACGGCGACGTTGAACACTCCGTTGCGCTCCATCATCTCGTGGTTGGCGTGGCACTGGAGACAGACCGTAGTGTGGAATTCGCGGTTTTCGTGGGAGGTGGGGTCGCCAAGTGGTTTGATCTCGTGGAGATTGTGGCAGTCATGGCACGCTGCTGAATCCATGTTGCCGCCGGCGACGGCCTGGCCGTGCACTGAATTCATGTAATCTGCGTGATCGTCGTGGCAGGAGGTGCATTTCTCGACGACTTTGTTCTTGTCGCCCTTCCAGTAGCTGTGGGTGTGGACGTCATAATGGCAGTCTGCGCAACTGACCTCGTTGAGCATGTGCACGCTAGAATAGTGCTCTGCGGTTTCCTTCTTGTGGCAGCGAACGCATTTGACCGGCCCTGGCATGACCTCGCCGCTCATATGCTCATCCAGGGAGGTTACTTCGACATGGCAGCTGGTGCAGGCGTTCTTTCCATGAACCGATTTTCCGAAATCCTCCATGGAAAGGACGTCTTCATGACACTCGATGCAGGTTGCCGGGTCGATGGCAACGTCGTTTTCGGCGAGCGCCGGCAGGCTGAAAGCCAGAAGTGTGAATAGGAAAAGGTTGACTCTGAACAACTTTTGCAGCATGGATACCTCCGACAAGACTTCAACCAAAAAAATGATTCGAGCCGCAGAATTATCGTGGCAGGATGTCCTCCGGCCGCCCCGTTGAATCGGGAGGCTCCGGCAGGTCCTGCGACTCGCTCCCATTGCGTATACTGTATACTAATTATATACAGTAAAGCAGTTGTTATCACAGTCGATCTGCAAGTGTCAATCGTGAAAAAACGTTTAGGTAAAATCTTCGAAAAAAGGGACGGCCAAAAAATCGAAATTGGAACAATATGCTATTTATTCGTGTCCGGCGGTTCCCGTTAGGTGGCAGGGGGTTAGGTTGGTGTCGATGAGCGTTGCTCAATTAGTTATAACCCAGGAAAGCATAATAGAAAAAACAGTATTTCATTTTTTTGTTGAGATATTCACTTACTGGCGGAGAGAAAAAGGTTGCGGGTGCGGCTGATGCTCTTTTAAAGTAGGGCCTGACAGGTTGCTGAATGGTATGCGGCTAATCGCCAAGAAAGGTCGAGGAGATGTCAAGATTTAAGGGAGTTGGGCTGGCCTTGTGGGCATTTGCCCTTTACATCACTGGAGGTTTGGGAACCTTTGCCGGGATCGGGATGATTGCCTTTGGTGATGGCTGGGATATTCTGGGCTGGGGAGACGGGCGCAGTCTTGGCTATCTCTTTTTCTGTGTTGGTCTTTGCCTTTCGATTCTTGGTGTTCTTTTTATGCGACTCTTCAGGAATCGCAATTTGGTCTGACTTGCGGCAGTTTTAACGTGCTAAATAAAAAAAGGATGTGAACCGGAAGGTTCACATCCTTTTTTCTTTGTGCGGAGTTGTTTACTTTGCAACCAACTGCATCACCTGCTCGGTGAAGGGGTTGGCGAAGAGGATGATCATGGCCACGACGAAAACGTAGATGGCCAGAGACTCGATCATGGCCAAGCCGATCATCATGGTGGTCAGGATTTTGCCGCTGGCGCCGGGATTGCGGGCAACACCCTCAACTGCACTTTTGATAGCAAGCCCTTGGCCGAGACCGGTCCCGAAAGAGCCGATAGCCATGCCGAAACCTGCAGCGATCATACACCAAGCAAAAAATTCCATGTTTCTTCTCCTTTTTTTCCTCTGTTTGTTGTTCCTATACGGTATAGGACTTGAAATTTCGCGAGGGCGAAATTAATGGGCTTCTTCAAGGGCGCCGGCGATATAGATCATGGCCAGCAGGGTAAAGACAAAGGTCTGAATGCAGGCAACCAGCACGCCCATGAGCATCATTGGTACCGGCAGCAGGAACGGCACCAGGGCAAAAAAGATCATCAGCACGATTTCATGGCCGTACATGTTGCCGAAAAGACGCAGCGACAGCGACAGCGGGCGGGCCAGATGTCCGATGACCTCGATGATGAACATCAGGGGGGCGAGAACCAGGATCGGTCCCATAAAGTGCTTAAGATAGCCTATGCCGTGTTCCTTGAAGCCGATTACATGGGTCATGGCGAATACGGTCAGGGCCAGCGCGCCGTTGGTGTTCAGATTGGCGGTCGGCGGATAAAACCCGGGAACCAAGGCGATCAGGTTCGAGACCAGGATGAAGAGGGCAAACGTGGCAATGAGCGGAAAGTAGGTCTTGCCTTTGGGGCCCATGGTTTCTTCGATCAGGTTTTCGACCCCGGTTACAACGACTTCCATGAAGTTCTGCAATCCGGTGGGAATTTCCTTGATCGCCCGCGAAGCCAGGAAGGCCAGGGCGATCAGAACCAGCATGACGAACCAGGTGTAGGTGACGTGTTCGCCGAGATGGGTGTGGAGCTGCTGCTCAAGCCACTGCAGGAAAAGAAAGGGATGCGTCATGGTTGATTACTGCCTCCTCGTTCAGAGCGAACGCTTTAGAGTGGTCCACCCGATATTGATGACCACTACTGAGAGTCCGACCGCAAGGCCGATGGGGTTCACCCTGGCGAGTGCGATGAGGGCAAACAGCGCTGCGCCGAGGGTGCCGAGCCGGACAAAATAATTAATCTGAAAACTTCTGGCCGATCTCGGCGATGGGGTAGCCAGCATTCGCTGCAGGGAGCGAAACAGCCAGCGGTATCCAATGATTGCCAGCAGGCCCCCGCTGACCACGCCCAGGCTGATCTCCAGGGATTGCCAGGGTAGGCTGAGCAGCGTCAGGAGGGTGAGGATGATCCAGTTGCGCCGGCCGATTTCGGCCAGCACGTCTTCATTCTGTTCCGTCACCGTTTTCCTGGTTTTCTTTCTGTTGCCGCTTCAGTTCCCGATCGGTCAGGATGTAGATATTGCGAAATCCCGAAATGATGCCGAACCCCAGAAAAATGAGGGTCATCCATGGGGAGGTTCCCAACCACTTGTCGAGATAGTAACCCATGGCCAGGCCGATGAAGGTCGCGGCCACCATGGAGATCCCGACGCTGGAGAGAAAACCCAGTGTTCTGAATAGTTGGCGCTTATCGTCGGCCATCAAAAACTGTATGCTGCATACAAAATCGAGGGATAAAAACCCGCATTGAATAGCACGGTCAGGTGGCGGATGTCAACCGGTTTTTGGCGATTGTCAGCCTTCGCCACGTTTGCGCCCCTTCCAGTTACGAATGCTCCAGGCCAGCTGACTCCACATCCCTCTGAGCACCGAGAGTTCGCCGGGGGAGAGGCGGGCGCGATAATGAACCCTGCGCAGCGTGCCCATGACCCCCTCGGGGCGGGCTGGGTTAAGAAAGGCAATCCGTTCGAGCACCTTTTCCATCTGGTGAAATAAAGGTTCGAGATCCCCCTGGGTCACAGTGGGGGGTGGGGAGTTTGCAGTGCCTTGTTTGGCCTGGGCAGAAAAACATTCGTAAAGCATGATCAGCACAGCCTGGGCGAGATTGAGCGAGCCCTCGACCGCGGTGGTCGGGATGGTGGCGGTATGGGAACACAGGGCCACCTCCTCGGTTGTAAGTCCGGCGTCTTCACGGCCGAAAACCAGGCCCATGCGTCCCTGGTGGGGCAGGCCGGGCAGCAGGGAGGGGATTTCGTTGGCCATCTGCAATTCGCCGCGAAGGCGGCCCTGGCGGCGAGTGGTGGCAACCGAAAGCTGGAGGTCGGCCACTGCACTGCGCAGGTCGGGAAATACTTTGGCTCGGCCGAGTAAGTCCTTGGCAAATACCGCAAGCTTGATCGCGTCGGGCGCCAGGTGGTGGCAGGGGTTGACGAGGCGCAGATCGCTAGCACCGAAGTTGGCCATGGCCCGGCAGGCCATGCCAATATTGCCCGGGTGCCGGGGCTCTACCAGGATGATGGAGACGTTGCCGAGAGCGGCGCTGTGGTTGCGGACATCGACCATGGAAGCCATGATATAGGAAACCGGTTGCCGTGGCCAGTCGCACGAGATAAATTTCAGCCGTCTCCTTTTGCATCGCCGGCAAGCCAGCTCCGCTTCGGGTTGCATGGCCGTCGCGGTCCCTAGCAGGTATTCCTTGTTTTATTTCTGGATGTATTGAATCTGGTTTACAATTAAGTAGAACAGTGTTTATTATTTTACGGCTGTTACAGTCTGGAAGAGGTCCACCCTTGGTCCCTGGGCGGAGGGCGGTCGAGGATTTTCGGATTTTGCTTGAGTGCTCAGCAGGAGGGGTTAAATAAATCGAACTGAACATGGAGGAAGGTATGAAAAAGCTATCGACGTTGGTGCTGGTTCTGTTCGGCGGATTGATTTTTTGTGGTACCGCCCTGGCCGAGGACAGCCCAACGAGGGACGAGGTCGTTGCCAAGTGCAAGGAGGCCGCCGCTATGGTCTTGCAGGACAAGGAGGCGGCCATTGCCGAAATCGGCAACAAGGAAGGGCGGTTCGTCTGGAAGAATACCTACGTGTTTCTGATGGATATGGAAGGCAACATGCTGGCCCACCCGATGATCCCCCAGTTAACAGAGAAGGGGAGCCTGCTGCATGTCTCTGACAAGAATAAGGACCAGCCCAAGCTGATATTCGTCGAATTTATCGAAATGGCCAAGAAAAACGGTGAGGGGTGGATCTGGTACAAGTGGCCGAAGCCCAACGAAAGAGAGCCTTCGGATAAATTTACCTTCATTTATCGGGTCGGCTACACCGACATGTTCGTGGGGGCGGGAATCTATAAATAGTTACAGCCCTTTATGAAGGAGGGGGCGGCCGGCTTCTGGTCGCTTCTCCCGGCGGCGGTTCATCCAAGGGGTAGTTGCCGGAGAGGCGGGAAAACAAAAGCCCGGCTCCCATAGGGGAGGCCGGGCTTTTGTTTTCCCGCCGGGGGGGGATTCTCAGTGAGCCTTGAAGGCTTTGCGGGCTGCCTCGATCGTGGCATCGAGATCCTCGGTTGTGTGGGCGGCGCTCATGAATCCCGCCTCGAACTGAGAGGGGGCGAGATTGACGCCTTGTTCGAGCATGGCCCGGAAGAATTTGCCAAAGGCCTCGGTATTGCTCTCGGCGGCATCGGCAAAGGAATATACAGGCCCTTTCTGAAAATAAGTGCAGAACATGCCCCCGACGCGTTGCCAGCAGGTCGGGATCGAGTTTTCCTTGGCCGCTTCCCGCAATCCTTTTTCCAGGTAGGCGCTTTTTTCCTCGATAATGTCGTAGAAACCTTCGGTCTTGAGAAGCCTTAGGGTGGCGATGCCTGCGCTCATGGCCAGGGGGTTGCCGGACAGGGTGCCGGCCTGATAAACCCCGCCTTCGGGAGAGAGTTTCTCCATGATCTCTTTTTTGCCTCCGAATGCGCCCACCGGCAGGCCGCCGCCGATGATTTTACCGAGGGTGACCAGATCGCCGCGGACCCCGAAGCGCTCTTGTGCCCCGCCATAGGCGACCCGGAAGCCGGTCATGACCTCATCAATGATGAGTACGATCCCTTCGGTGTCGCACAGTTGGCGCAACCCTTCCAGGAAACCGGGCCTGGGGGGCACGCAGCCCATGTTGCCGGCAATCGGTTCGAGGATGATGCAGGCTATTTCACCCGGATTGGCAGCCACCATGGATTTGACGTTCTCCAGGTCGTTGTAGGTGGCCGTCAGGGTGTGCTTGGCGACATCGGCAGGGACTCCCGGGGAGGTGGGGATGCCGAAAGTGGCGGCGCCGCTTCCTGCCTTGACCAGCAAGGAATCGGCATGGCCGTGGTAGCAGCCGTCGAATTTGAGGATTTTGTCCCGGCCGGTATAGCCTCGGGCGAGGCGGATGGCGCTCATGGTCGCTTCGGTGCCGGAGGAGACCATACGCACTTTTTCGATATTGGGGTAGGCCTCGCAAACCATTTCGGCGAGGATGATCTCCTTTTCGGTCGGAGCGCCAAAGGAGGCGCCGCTTTTGGCCGCATCCTGGATCGCCTCAACCACTTTGGGGTGACAGTGGCCAAGAATCATCGGTCCCCAGGAGCCGACATAGTCGATGTATCCGTTGCCATCGGCATCAAAGATGCGTGAGCCTCCGGCCCGACTGATGAAAATCGGGTCGCAGCCCACCGATTTGAAGGCGCGCACAGGGCTGTTGACTCCGCCTGGAATGACAGTTTGGGACTTGGCGAAAAGTGCCGAGGATTTCTGGTGGTTCATTGATGGCCCCCTTTTTTGGCTCGGGAAACAGCGCGGAAGAAGTTAGTGGTTCGGATACGTGGAGCGGCAGGGTAGAGCGCCAGGTACGTCAGTTTAGAGTGCTTAACACAGGGCCATTTCCTTGTCAAGCAGAGGACTCATGGTGGTTGGCCCAGGGGACGATGGGCGCGCGCGATGGGAGGTTTAAACAAGTAAACTGCGGCATGGGCGGTTCGTTCCGACGCCGTGAGTTGGAGGCCGACCAGGGGGCGGGTTTGTCTGGCAGAAATGGGCGGTTTTGAAGGGGGGGAATCCGGCGGAGGTGGTTGCGTCTGGGAGGCCGTGGGATTGACAGGCGAGCGTGTTGAAGTAAACCAACCAGAAAACAAAATGTTGACAAAGTGAGGGCAGGTTGACAGGATTAACCTGTTTATTCTATAAACGCTGGTCAGACCATTTATCGCCTGCGCCGTTTGTCGGCAGTTTCCCTGAGAAAGTGTGACCCATGGTGGAACTTTTCCTGATTCTGGTTAGCGCTGTTTTCGTCAACAATTTTGTGTTGGCCCGGTTCCTTGGCATCTGCCCCTTCATGGGCGTCTCTAAAAAGGTGGAGACCTCGCTGGGGATGGGTATGGCGGTGACTTTCGTCATGACTGTGGCCACCGTGGTGACTTGGTTCATTCAATATTTCGTGCTGATCCCCTTTGGTATTGAATATCTGCAGACCATCGCCTTCATCCTGGTGATCGCCTCCCTGGTGCAGTTGGTGGAGATGGTAATCCAGAAGGTGAGCCCGGTCCTGTACCAGTCTCTGGGTATTTTTCTGCCCCTGATCACCACCAATTGCGCGGTTCTCGGTTTGGCGGTTCTCAATATTCAGAAAGAGTATTCGTTTCTTGAGGGTATTGTGTTCGCTCTCGGCGCCGCTCTCGGTTTTACCTTGGCGCTGGTGTTGTTTGCCGGCCTTCGGGAACGGGTCGACTTGTGCCCGGTACCCAAAAGTTTTCAGGGGACCGCGATTGCCCTGGTGACCGCGGGGTTGTTGTCGCTGGCTTTCATGGGCTTTGCTGGCTTGGTTAAGGGATAGGGGGATGCGGCTAGGCCAGTCTGGTGCCTATCGGCCTGCCGGAGACCGGTTGCCAGTTGCTTGGATGCAAAAGGAATAAAATCACATGATCGAAGCTGTTCTTAGCTTGGGCGGTATCGGCCTGCTGGCGGCGGTTGCTCTCGGATTTGCCGCCAAAAAGTTTGCCGTTGAAGTCGATCCGCGCGAACTGGCCATCGTCGAAGTGCTTCCCGGCGCCAACTGCGGGGCCTGCGGATATCCTGGATGTTCGGGGTATGCCAAAGCCGTTGTGGCCGGAGATGCCAGCGCCGCCGATTGCCCCCCGGGCGGGGCCGGTGCTGCAGAGAAAATCGCCAACATTCTGGGGGTGGCTGCGGTCGCTGCCGACCCTCAGGTTGCGGTAGTCCTTTGTCAGGGAGACAACAAGAAGGCCCGGGGCAAATATCAGTATCTCGGCATCGCCGACTGCAACGCGGCGCAGAGGATCGCCGACGGTCCCAAAGCCTGTCCGGGAGGATGTCTGGGGCTGGGAACCTGTGCCCGGGTCTGTCCCTTCGGGGCCATCGAGATCACCCCGGACGGGCTGGCAGTGATCAGCCGGGAGAAGTGCACGGGCTGCAAAAAATGTGTTCCGGCCTGTCCCCGCAATGTAATCCGCATGACCCCACTGGATGCCACCGTTCACGTGCTATGTAACAGCACGGATAAGGGGGCCGTGGTGCGCAAGTATTGCCAGGTCGGCTGTATCGCCTGCCAGATATGCAAGAAGGCCGTCCCGGAGGCCTATGCGATCGAGAACTTTTTGGCCCGAGTGGTCTACGAAAATTATGATCAGGCAGCCCCTGCCGTAGAAAAGTGCCCTACAAAGTGCATCCGGGATTTTGTCGAAGGGTATCCCGAGGGCAGCTCTTTTGCTCCGCCTACCTGTAGGGTCAAGCCGGATGCTGCGGCTTGAGTTTCCGGTGTCTTCTTCTCAAACGCCAGAATATGAGTAAGCGATGAAACTTAAGACTTTTCCTGGCGGTCTTCACCCGCCGGACAACAAACAGTGGTCAGCCCACAAGCCGATTGAAGACTGCCCCCTGCCGGAAGAGCTGATCGTGCCCTTGTCTCAGCATATTGGTGCGCCGGCCGAAGCCTGTGTGCAAAAGGGGGATCGGGTAAAGAAAGGCCAGGTAGTCGGGCAGCCCAAAGGGTTCGTGTCGGTGGCGGTGCATGCACCGACTTCCGGAGAGGTTGTAGCTGTCGAGCCTCGTCCTCACCCCTCCGGCAAAGCGCTGCCGGCAGTGGTGATTAAGGCCGATGGCGAAGACGTCTGGGTCGACGGCATTGAACCGGCCGATCCGGCCAGGCTGTCGGTCGAGGAAATACGGGATCGAATTCGTAGGGCCGGTATCGTCGGTATGGGTGGCGCCACCTTTCCCACCCATGTCAAGCTCGCGCCCCCCGAGGGTAAGATCATCGATACCTTGATTTTGAACGGGGTCGAATGCGAACCCTACCTGACTGCTGACCACCGCCTGATGCTGGAAGGGTCGGAAAAGGTTCTTTCCGGCATTGATATCCTTAAAAAAGTGCTCGGAGTTAAAAGGGCTCACCTTGGGATCGAGGCCAATAAGCCGGATGCCCTTGCGCTGATGGAGCGGGTCTGTCGCGGTCGCGGTATTGAAGTTGTGCCCCTGGAGGTCAAATACCCGCAAGGGGCCGAAAAACAGTTGATCCTGGCGGTTGCCGGGCGCGAGGTGCCTTCGGGTGGACTGCCCATGGATGTCGGGGCGGTGGTGCAGAATGTGGGAACTGCTGTAGCTGTTGATGATGCGGTGACTCGCGGGCTTCCGCTGATTGAGCGCATCTGCACGATCAGTGGCCCGGCGGTCGCTGAGCCCAGGAATCTGCGTATCCGGGTCGGCACTCCGCTATCCCATCTGGTGGAATTCTGTGGTGGCATCAAAGGGGATGTGGTCAAAATCATCATGGGGGGGCCGATGATGGGGATGGCACAGCTTTCTCTGGATGTGCCCGCCACCCGCGGGACGTCGGGTCTGTTGCTGTTCGGACCAAACGATGTGCCCTTGCGTCAGGCTGGCCCATGCATTCGTTGCGCGCGCTGCGTGCAAGCCTGTCCGGCGCGGATTATGCCGACCACGATAGCCGCTTACGCGCGCCTCGACCTGATTGAGGAGGCCGAGGAGTACTGCGCCATGGATTGCATCGAGTGTGGCTGCTGCACCTATACTTGTCCGGCCTCCATCCCGTTGGTGCAGGCCATCCGTTATGCCAAAGGCGCCATCCTCGCCAAGAGAAGGAAGGTCTGACCGTGGATAGCCAGCTTTATCTTTCCTCTTCTCCCCACATCAGCGCCGGGGAGGACACCGGCCAGGTCATGCGGGCGGTTATTTACGCTCTGCTCCCCGCCTGCGCCGTATCCATCTACTTCTTCGCCCTGCCGGCCCTCGTGGTGTTGGTGCTCTGCACACTCGGTTGTGTGGCCACCGAAGCGCTCTGCCAGAAGGTGCAGGGCAGGCCGATCGCCATTGCCGACGGCAGCGCTGCCCTGACCGGGATTCTGCTCGCCCTCAACATGCCTCCGTCGAGCCCCTGGTGGCTTGCTCTGCTCGGCAGTGCGGTTGCCATCGTGGTCGGCAAGCAGGTTTACGGTGGCCTCGGGTATAATCCCTTCAACCCCGCCCTGGTCGCCCGGGTGGTGCTGCTGATCTCATTTCCAGTGCAGATGACCACCTGGACCTCTCCGGCGCCCCTCGGTTCAGGTCTCGATGCAATGACCACCGCAACCCCGCTTGGTGATTGGAAAACCGCGGTCATGCTTACCGGCCATTTGCCGGAATCGACGCAGGCAGGTCTGGGTAATTACCTGGTCGGGAATATGGCTGGCAGCCTCGGGGAGGTTTCCGCTCTGGCACTGTTGCTGGGGGCGGTTTACCTTTTCTGGAAACGGGTCATCACCTGGCATACCCCCTTGACCTATCTCGGCACGGTTGTGGTGCTTTCGGGGGCGTTCTGGATTGCCGACCCCAGCAGATATCCGAGTCCACTATTTCATCTGGTGACGGGTGGGTTGATTCTGGGGGCCTTCTACATGGCGACCGACATGGTTTCTTCGCCGGTCACGACCCGGGGGATGCTGGTCTTCGGCATTGGCTGTGGAGTTCTCACGGTCCTTATCCGTCTGTTTGGAGGATATCCCGAAGGGGTTTCGTTTGCCATTTTGCTGATGAATGCCGCCACCCCCTTGATCGACCGTTACACCCGCCCGAAGAAATTCGGCTTCGTGCCTGAAAAGGCTTGAGGATAAAGGTTCCCCATGAAAGATATCGGACGCCTCGTACTGGTTCTGACCCTGATCGCCGCCGGCGCTGGCTTGATCCTCTCGCTTGTGGAGGCGGTGACCCGCGAGCCGATTGCTGAGCAGCGCCGCCTTGAGACACTCAAGGCCCTCCAGGCGGTTTTGCCGCCGATTGACAACAGTCCCGACACGGACACCGTGAGACTGGTTTCGGGTCAGGATAAAAAGGGGCGTGACATCGAGCGGACCTTCTACCGGGGGCGCAAGGAAGAGAGCCTGGTCGGCGTCGCCTTCAAAGTTGTGGCTTCCGAAGGTTACAGCGGCAATATCGAAGTCATGGTCGGTATCCGGCCCGATGGCAGCGTGGTGGGGATTGAGATTCTCCATCATGCCGAAACCCCGGGGTTGGGCAGCAAGATCACTGAACCCTGGTTCAAGGAGCAGTTTGCGGGTAAGAGTCTGGATAATGCCGATTGGCGGGTAAGGAAGGACGGTGGCCAGTTTCTCGAGATTACCGGTGCTACCATCTCCCCGCGGGCGGTGGTTCAGGCGGTCAGGGCCGGGCTGGAATTCTTCCGGCTGCACCGAGAGGAGATTGTGACTGCCGACAAAGGAGCGCAGGGATGAACCTGGTTCGAGAATTTACTAAAGGGATCTGGCGTGAAAATGCTGTCTTCCGCCTGCTGCTTGGTCTCTGCCCTGCATTGGCCGTGACCACCAGCGCCGAGAATGGTTTGGGGATGGGCCTTGCAACCACCTTCGTACTGCTTTGCTCCAACATCGTGGTTTCGCTGTTGCGCAAGATCATCCCCGGCAAAGTGCGCATCCCCGCCTTCATTGTAATTATTGCATCCTTTGTCACCGTGGTGCAGCTCTGTATGGAGGCCTATGCCTATGACCTGTACAAGGCGCTCGGCATCTTCATCCCGCTGATTGTCGTCAACTGTGTCATCCTCGGTCGTGCCGAGGCGTTTGCCTCCAAAAACCCGACCGTAGCCTCCGTTTCCGACGGGCTTGGCATCGGGATCGGTTTTACCCTGGCCCTATTCGTTCTCGGCGCGGTTCGGGAATTGTTCGGGAATGGCACGATTCTTGGTGTGTCTCTGTTCGGGGCGGGCTATCAGCCGTTACTGCTGATGATTCTGCCGCCTGGAGCCTTTATCGCCATGGGGCTGCTGCTCGCTGCGATGAACCGGATCGATGCCTGGCGAAAATGATGCATGAATCGTGGCGATGTTCGGGCGTTGGCCGGCCAGCTCCTGCTCGTCGACACTGGCGCCGATCTAAAGAGCCATTTTCCCCTTTGGCCATCAGTCAGGGATCGACTGGATCCGACAGGATTTTGCTTGACCTTCCTGGGCTGCGATGATAGGTGTTTGCATGGCCGTTCTTCGGGCGCATCTGACGAACGGCCAGCAGTACTTTCCAAAGGCCTCTCCTGAGGCCGAATTCCGCCACCACAATCTCCCCCTAAAGCCTTTTAAAAGCTCAACTCTAAGACCCTCGAAGTGCATACAGTATACTGTATTTTTTGCTTGACAAGGGGTTTAATTTATCTTAACTTGCAGCACGCCAAATATCGTAAACGACAAACGAGATCCGCTAAAAATTATCATTTCTTGGGAGGAGCTGTTCATGCTAGAGAGTTATCTGCCGATACTCATCCTCGTCGGTCTTGCCTTAGCCTTTGCTGTGGGCTCGGTTGTTTTCTCCGGGTTGATCGGCCAGAAAAAGCCCAGTGCCGTCAAGCTCGCTCCCTATGAGTGCGGAATGCCTCCGGTAGGGTCCGCCCGAGAGCGGTTCTCTGTCAAGTTTTACATCGTTGCCATGTTGTTTATCCTGTTTGATATCGAGGCGGTTTTTCTTTACCCCTGGGCGGTGATGTTCAAGCGACTCGGACTGTTTGGTTTCGTTGAGATGGGGGTCTTTATTCTGATTCTCCTCGTCGGTTACGTCTATGTCTGGAAAAAAGGAGCGCTGGAATGGGAGTAGATCAAACGCTGGGAAATAATTTCATTACCACCAGTCTGGACAAGTTGGTCAACTGGTCCCGGTCGCGGTCGCTTTGGCCGATGACCTTCGGTCTGGCTTGTTGTGCCATTGAGATGATGGCAACCGGGGCCGCCCGTTTCGACCTGGATCGCTTCGGTGTTCTTTTTCGTGCTTCGCCCCGTCAGGCGGACGTGATCATTATTGCCGGGACTGTCACCAAGAAGATGCTGCCCGTCATTCAGACCGTTTACGAGCAGATGCCCGAACCCCGCTATGTGATCGCGATGGGCGCTTGCGCCTGTTCGGGTGGTGTTTTCGACACCTATAGCACCGTTCAGGGGGTTGATGAGGCGTTGCCGGTCGATGTCTATATCCCCGGATGTCCGCCGCGTCCAGAGGGGCTGCTTTACGGCATCATGAAGCTCCAGGACAAGATTATGCAGGAGCGCAATTCCTTCGGCGCTTCCATTGGGGTTGGTGAGCGGATTACTGTGGCGTAGGGCCCGTCTCCTGGATTGGATAACGGAATAGGGATAAAGAGATATGAGTGAGCATGTTGCCGTTGGCAAGCTGAAGGAAAAGTTTCCCGGATCTATTCTGGATGTCGTCGAATTTCGTGGGGACACCAGTGTTGCTGTCAAAAAAGAGGATATCGTTCCCGTCGGCAGATTTCTCAAAGAGGAGCTGGGGTTCAATCTTCTGTGCGACGTTTGCGGTGTTGACTTTCTCGGTGAGTCCCCCCGCTTTCTGGTTGTCTATAACCTGTTCAATGTCGCCTCAAAACAGTATCTTCGGATCAAGGTTCCCGTTGAAGAGGGTGACGCCAGGGTGGACACTGTCAGCGGAGTGTGGGGAACCGCCAACTGGCATGAGCGCGAGTGTTGGGACCTGATGGGGATCGAATTCCGCAATCATCCCGACCTGCGTCGCATTCTCATGCCCGACGAGTACGAAGGCCATCCCCTTCGCAAGGACTTTCCTGTGCAGGGGCCCGATCGGGAGCCCTACCAGGGGCGGGTTTCGTAGGTTTGCATTCAGGACGATCACCTTTTCCATAGAAGAGGCTTACAATGGCTACGACCGAAATAATGACCGTAAACATGGGGCCCCAGCACCCCTCGACTCACGGCGTGTTGCGCCTGCTTCTCGAGTTGGATGGCGAGAAGGTGGTAAAGGCGGTGCCTCACATTGGCTTTCTTCACCGCGGGGTGGAGAAGCTCTCTGAGCATCGGACCTACCACCAGGTTATCCCCCTGACCGATCGGCTTGACTATCTGGCTCCGATGAGCAACAACCTCGGCTATGTCCTCGCGGTAGAAAAGCTTCTCGGCCTGACCGATCAGGTTCCTGAGCGGGCTCAGGCTATTCGTGTGATTATGGCTGAGCTTACCCGGCTCAAGAGCCATCTCGTCTGGCTGGCCTGTCACGCCCTCGATATTGGAGCCATGACCGTTTTTCTATATTGCTTCCGCGAGCGGGAAAACGTCATGAACTTCTATGAGGAGATCTCCGGGGCCCGGATGACTTCCAACTATTTTCGGGTCGGCGGGCTTTCTGCCGATCTGCCGGAGGGGTTGGATAGGAAAATCGGCCAGTTTATTGATGAAATGCCTGCGAATATCGATACCTACGAAGGGCTTTTGACTGGCAATAAAATCTGGCAGAAGCGTACCCAGGGAGTAGGGGTGATCAGTGCCGATGCGGCTATCGATATCGGGCTTACCGGTCCTGCCCTGAGGGCATCCGGGGTCGACTGGGACCTGCGTCGGGATAATCCCTACAGCGGGTACGAAAAGTATGATTTTGTTGTTCCGACCCGCGATGAGTGCGATACCTGGGCACGCTATCATGTGCGCTTGGTGGAGATGCGGGAGTCCTGCAAAATCATCCGGCAAGCTCTGGATCGGCTAAAGCCCGGTCCCATCCTGGCTGATGCACCGAAGGTCTGTTTGCCTCCCAAGAAGGAGGTCGTCAATACCATCGAGGGATTGATTCATCACTTCAAAATCATCACCGAGGGGTTCAAGCCTGAGCCCGGTGATATCTACCAGGAAATCGAGGCCCCCAAGGGGGTCCTTGGGTACTACCTGGTTTCCGATGGGTCTCCCATGCCCTACCGTATGAAGATCCGCCCGCCGTCCTTTGTTAACCTTCAGGCCCTTCCGCAGATGGTCGAAGGGGCGTTGCTGGCAGATGTTGTCGCGGTCATCGGTACCCTGGACATCGTTCTTGGTGAAATCGACCGGTAACTCAGGTTATCAGAGAAAGAGGTAAACTCATGAGCGACGCTGCGGAAAAGGTGCAGGAGCAGGAAATCGATCTGGCCGGCGCCAATCAGGTTATCGACAAATACCTGGACATGCACGGGGCTTTGATGCCGGTGCTGCAGGAGATCCAGGAGCATTATGGATATATACCTGAGCCAACGGTACACTTGGTTGCCGAACGGTTGAACGTCTATGCCAGCCAGATTTATGGGGTTCTGACTTTTTACGCCCAGTTTCACCTTGAGCCTCGCGGTAAATACATTGTCCGCATCTGCATGGGAACGGCCTGTCATGTCAAAGGAGCCGGGCGTATCGCGGACACCCTCAAGGATCGTCTGGGCATCGGCCATGCCGAAACCACCGAGGATCTTAAATTCACCGCCGAGTATGTTGCTTGTATTGGGGCCTGCGGCATGGCTCCGGTTATCATGGTCAACGATGGAACCTATGGCAGCATGTCCGTGCAAAAAATGGACGAGGTCATCGATAAATACAAGAAGATGGACTGAGAGTCCTTACCAATTCCAACCCAATTAGCGAATCGGGGATTTTGCAAATGGCCGAGACTGCGGAAAATATCAAAGTTCTCATCTGTCAGGGCACCGGGGGGCTCGCCTCCGGGGCCAAGGCGGTGGCAGACGCCTTTGAGGCCGAGTTTGAGAAACACGGCGTCGAGGCCAAGGTCGGAAAGCGCTGTGAGGTAGTCGGCACCGGTTGCCGTGGACTCTGCGCCAATGACGTTCTGGTTGACATTCTGCTGCCAGGACAGGAAGCGGTTACCTACGACTTCGTTACGCCCGAATTGGCGGCCCAGATTGTTGAAGAGCACGTTCTGAAAAATGAGCCGGTGGAAAAGAAAAAGGCCGGCCCATATTACGCCAAATTTCTTGAAAAGCAGCAGCGCGTCATTTTCTCTCGCTGCGGTACGGTCAACGCTGAAAGCTTGGACGATTTCCTGGCCCACCAGGGCTTTACCGGCATCAAAAAGGCCGTGACCATGAAGCCTGAAGAGGTTATTGAGGAAGTCAAGCGCTCGGGCCTGCGTGGGCGTGGGGGGGGGGGATTCCCCACCGGGGTCAAGTGGTCCTTCTGCAAAGCCTCGCCGGGCAAAGAAAAGTACTTGATCTGCAACGCGGACGAAGGCGATCCCGGGGCCTTTATGGACCGCTCCATCCTCGAAGGCGACCCCTATGGACTCATCGAGGGGATGATGATCGCCGCTTATGCAATCGGCTGCACCTTCGGTTACGTCTACTGCCGTGCTGAGTATCCCCTGGCCATCAAGCGTCTGCAGAGAGCCATCGATACCTGCTACGAAAAGGGCTTTTTGGGCACAAACTGCATGGGGCTGGGTTTTGATTTTGACATGCGAATTAAGGCGGGCGCCGGTGCTTTCGTCTGCGGCGAGGAAACCGCTCTCATGGCCTCCATCGAGGGGCATCGCGGCATGTCCCGGCCCCGCCCCCCTTTCCCCGCCGTTCGAGGTCTGTGGGGCAAGCCGACGAACATCAACAATGTGGAGACCTTCGCCAACGTCTCTTACATTTTCTATAACGGTGCCGACTGGTACTCCTCCATCGGAACCGAAGGGACCAAGGGGACCAAGATCTTCGCCCTGACCGGAAAGGTTAAGCATACCGGGTTGGTCGAGGTTCCCGCCGGAACCACCATGAAAGAAGTCATCTATGATGTCTGCGGCGGCATTCTCAATAATCGCAAATTCAAGGCGGTCCAGGCCGGGGGGCCCTCCGGCGGATGCCTGCCGGCAGATGCACTTGATGCCCAAGTCGACTACGACTCGCTGATCAAGGCCGGTGCCATGATGGGGTCCGGTGGTCTGGTGGTCATGGATGAAACCACCTGCATGGTGGATATCGCCCGGTTTTTCCTCAACTTTACCCGGGTTGAGTCCTGCGGCAAGTGCATTCCCTGCCGTATCGGTTTGAAAATTATGCTCGAAATTCTTGAGCGAATCACCTCCGGTGAGGGGCGCGAAGGTGACCTCGAACTACTCGAGGACATGGCCTACGATATCAAAAAGAGTTCGCTGTGTGGCCTTGGGCAGACGGCGCCCAACCCTGTTCTTTCCACTCTGCGTTATTTCCGGCATGAGTATGAGGCTCACATTAAAGAAAAAGAGTGTCCCTCTCACAGTTGCAAGCCGCTCCTCAAGTTTGAGGTGATTGACAACGCCTGTAAGAAGTGCGGGCTTTGCTTCCGGGTCTGTCCGGTGGACGCTGTTCGTTGGGAGAAGGGTCAGTTGGCCGTCATCGACAAGGAAAAATGCACCAAATGTACTTCCTGTTATGACGCCTGCCGCTTCATGGCAATTGAGTAGCCGGTTTCTTAGCTGATTGGATACGAGGTCGAGATGGTAAATCTTACGATTGACGGCAAGCAGGTAACAGTAAGCAAGGCGGCTACCATTTACGAGGCGGCCAAGAAGGCCGGGATCAACATTCCGGTCCTGTGCTACGCGAAAAAGCTTCTCCCCTACGGGGCCTGCCGGGTCTGCCTGGTAGAGGTCGAACAGATGAAGGGTCGTCTGATTCCTTCCTGTACCACTCCGGTTACCGAAGGGATGGTTGTAACCACCACTTCGCCGGAAATCCGCAAAGTCCGGAAGACCGTTCTTGAATTTTTGTTGGTCAACCATGTCATCGAATGCCCCGTCTGCGATAAGGGGGGTGAATGCGACCTGCAGGACCTGACCTACGAATATGAGGTGGTCAGCAACCGTTTCGAGGGTGAAAAATTCGCCCTGCCGACCGACGAGATCAACCCGCTGATCGAGCGCAACATGAATCGCTGTGTGTTATGTGGTAAATGTGCGCGCGTTTGCGATGAGATTGTGGCCTACGGTTCCTACTCTTTTATCAATCGGGGATTCGAAACCAAAATTGCAACCGCCTACGACCGCGGGCTTAACTGCGAGTTCTGTGGACAGTGCGTTTCCATGTGCCCTGTGGGCGCCATTCTGCCCAGGCCCTTCAAGTTCAAGGCTCGCCCCTGGCAGCTCAAGGAGGTTGATTCGGTCTGTGGTTATTGCGGTAACGGCTGCACCCTGACCTTCGGCGTGTTGAACAATAAAATTGAAACGATCCGGTTCAATGATAAGACCGGTGTCAATGATGGCAATCTCTGCATCCGTGGACGATTCGGTTATTCCTATGTCAACAGCGATGATCGGTTGAAAAAACCTCTGGTCCGCAAGGACGGACAACTGGTAGAAGTAGAGTGGAAGGAAGCCATCGACGCAGTTGTCGCAGGTTTTGAGAAGGCCCGCGGGGATAAGGGGCTCGGAATCCTGTCCGGTGCGAGGCTCACTAACGAAGAGTTCTTCCTTCTTAAAAACCTCGCCAGGACACTTAAAACCGGAAACCTCGATCACTCCGGGGGAGAATGCTACAAGGGCGTCACCGAGGGACTCAAGGAGGCGCTGGGAGTCACCGCCTCCCTGGGCACGTTCCCGCAGGTGGAGGAGTGCGACGCGATTCTCGCAATCCGTTCTGATTTTTACGAGACCCACCCGGTGTTTGGCATGGTTGTCAATCAGGCCGTTAAGCGGAACGGCGCGCAGCTTACGCTGGTTTCCGATAAAAAAGGTAAATTCAGCAAGCTGCCCCATGCCGAAACTCTGCTTGGAAAGCCTGGCACCGAAGTTAATATTCTCAACTCACTTGCCCAGGTATTGATCGAGGAAGGGCTGGCGGTAACCGAAGGAGTCGAAGGGCTTGCGGCCCTCACCGCCACTTTGGCTGACTACACCCCGGAAAAGGTAGCCAGAGCGACCGGGGCCTCGGCTGAGGCTATCAAAAAGACTGCCAGAAGCTTGGCCGGTGCGAAAAAGGCCGCCATCCTGCTTGCCTATGGCATGCCTTATGTGGCCCAGAGCAAGGAGCTAGCGATTGCCGCTGCCAACCTGGCCATTCTTGCCGGTATTGCCGGTAGGCCTGGCAGTGGCCTGTACCTGTGTGGCGAGAAAGCCAACAGCCAGGGCGCCATCGACCTGGACATTCTGCCGGCCAAAAATTCCTTGGGCGCCGCCGAGATGCTCAAGGCTGCCGCAGCGGGTGACCTTTCTGCCCTCTATGTGGTTGGCGAAGATCCGATGACTTCTTATCCAGATCAGACAGGGGTTTCTGCAGCACTCAAGAAGGTTTCTTTCCTGGTCGTACAGGATCTTTTTCTCACGGCTACCGCTCAAGAGGCAGATGTGGTCCTTCCCGCTGCGTCCTTCGCCGAAAAAGAAGGGTCTTTTACCAACGCAGAAAGGCGTATTCAACGGTTGCGGGTCGGGGTTCCCTCTCCCGGAGAGGCCAAGACGGACTTTGCCATCTTCGAGATGCTGTCCGCCCGCTTTGGACATCCGGTGAGCTATACCAACTCTACGGCCGTCTTTGCTGAAATCGTGGGCAGCATCCCCGAGTATGCCGGGATCGAGCTCAATGCCATCGGCCCTGAGGGGGTCGTCTGGGGCGGGGATGATTTTGGCCCCAAACAGAAAAAGCTGATTCCTGTCGAGGGGGGCAAAGCTCTTAAGGCAACCTTCCAGTTGGTTACCGGCAGCGCCCTGTACCACAGCGGTACCCTCTCTACCCGAGCCAAAGGGCCATTGGCGGTTGTTCCTGAGCCTTATCTGGAACTTGGCCGGGAAGATGCCCAGGCTCTCAAGGTGGAAGAGGGCGACCTGATCAAGGTGAAGGGCAACGGTGTCGAGTTGAAGTTCAAGGCGAAGGTCGGCCTGAGACTGCCTAAAGGTGTGGTGTTTGCACCTTATCATTTCGCCAGCGCAGGGCTCAACCGGTTGTACAAAGGGGAAGCTGCCGTCGCCGTAGAGGTAAGCAGGTAACGCTGCCACGCAGGAGAGGTTATGGAATGTCCCAAGTGTAAAGCCGCTGTGCAGGCCCGGTCCAAGTTTTGTGACCAGTGCGGCGCAAGCCTGGGAAACAATGTTGATTTCATCCATCAGAGAGCCCTCGATCATTACCACCGGGGTCTGATCGATGAGGCTGTCCAGCTCTGGGATGAGGCCATCCGGATCAAGCCTGATTTTAGCAAGGGGTATTATTACCGAGGCCTGGCTCTTTATGATCGGGGGAACTTGCAGCAGGCGGTCGAGTCATTTCGCAGCGCCCTTGAAGGTGAGGATGAGCCGTTTCGAGTATATTTCAAACTTGGAATGGCGCGATATGGCCTTGGCGATCTGAACGGAAGCATCGAGAGTTTCAGCAAAGCCTTGAAGCTCAATCCCGGCAGCGCTGAAACTCACTATCGATTGGGACTTTCCTTCCTGCGCAACTCGGATCTGGACCGTGCCCAGCAGGAACTCGAAGCGGCCATCGCCATTAATCCTCAGTACACCCGTGCCCTTTATATTCTAGGTCTGGTCTTCAGCCAGCAGGGGAGCCACGAGAAGGCTATTGAGCAGTTTCGCAAAGTGGTCGCGATCAGTCCCTCCTATACCGCTGCATGTTTCGAACTTGGCATGGTCCTCCTTAAAACAGGGGATCTTTTCGATGCGGTCGAACAGTTTAATAAGGCCGTGCAATCCAGTCCCCGATTTGCGCCGGGATATTACATGCTCGGCGAGTCTTATCGGAAAATGGGAGAGTTCAGCGATGCCATCAGTGCCTATAATCAGGTGCTGGAACTCAATCCAAAAGATGCGGAAACTTATGTCCGCATTGCTGAGTGCAACATGCAGCTTGACTTTTTGGATGGAGCCCGGGATGCCATCGCCAAGGCCTTGGCCCACAACCCGAACAATCGGGATGCCCAGTACCTCAACAAGCATCTCAAAGAACTGAAAACACCACACAAGCCTGGCTTTTAATAGTCTCTCAGCATATCGCACCCCAAAACGATCAAGGAAGAGGATTGTCATGACGCCTGAAGTGTTGAGCCTCTCTAACAACGTTCCCCTGTTTCTGGCCGCCGTGCTGGTAAAAATTCTGGCGGTCTTTGTCGTGCTGCTTCTGATCGTCGCCTACGCCACCTGGGTGGAGCGCAAGGTCATCGGCCATATGCAGACCCGGGTCGGTCCCATGCGCACCGGCTGGCACGGATTGCTGCAACCAATCGCCGACGGTCTCAAGTTGTTCTTCAAGGAGGACATCATCCCCGCTGAGGCCAGCAAAGTACCCTTCCTCCTCGCGCCGATGATGATTCTGGTGCCGGCTTTCATCACCGTAGCTGTTGTTCCCTTCGGTCCGGACCTGGTTATCGGCGATTACGTCATCCCTCAACAGATTACCGATTTGAATGTAGGCATCCTCTATATTCTGGCCATGGCCGGACTAGGGGTTTACGGCATCGTTCTGGCCGGCTGGGCTTCAAACAGCAAATATTCCCTGCTTGGCGGAATCCGCTCCTCGGCCCAGATGGTTTCGTACGAACTGGCCGCTGGTTTGTCCATCGTCGCGGTGTTCATGCTTTCCGAAACCTTGAGCCTTCGAGGAATTGTCCAAGCACAGAGTGGTCCCTGGCTGGAGTCTCTGCCCTTCGTTCCCAACTGGTATATCTTCTCCCAGCCTCTGGCATTCGGACTTTTTGTCATCTGTGGCCTGGCTGAGATCAACCGTACTCCCTTCGACTTGCCCGAAGCCGAGACCGAACTGGTCTCGGGTTTTTGCACCGAGTATTCTTCCATGAAATATGCCCTCTTCTTCATGGCTGAGTATGCCAACATGGTGGTTATTTCCGCCATTGCCGCCACCTTGTTCCTCGGTGGCTGGGCTGGGCCTTTCCCGGGCGCCATCAACCTGCTGCTGAAGATATTCGCCTTTATGTTCTTCTTTATCTGGCTGCGGGCTACCTTTCCCAGGGTGCGCTACGACCAGCTCATGACCATGGGTTGGAAGGTTTTCCTTCCTCTGTCCTTGGTTAATATCGTGGTAACCGGCGCCGTTGTCGTTCTGCTGCAGTGATCAACATCAAGATAAGAGGATAGGCCCATGTTTAAAGAATTCGCTAAAGGTTTGAGCATTACCTTCAAGCATCTGCTCCCGGGGCATTCGACCACGGTTCAGTATCCTACGGAACGATTGAAGCCTTCTGACAGGTTCCGGGGTTTGCATCGGTTGGTTCCGACCCAGGATCGGGAAAAGTGCGTGGCTTGCTATCTCTGTCCGACGGTTTGTCCTGCAAAGTGCATTACCGTTGAATCGGCAGAGAACGAAAAAGGGGAAAAATATCCCCGGGTGTACAAAATCGATCTGCTTCGTTGCATCTTTTGCGGCTATTGTGTAGAGGCCTGTCCGGTTGAGGCCATTGAAATGACCGGTAATTACGAATTGGCCAATTATAAGCGGTCTGACTTCGAATTCACCAAAGAGCGACTTCTCAAGTAAGCAAATAGGAGCGTTGATACCATGGAACTTCTTTTTTTCTATCTGGTCGCCTTGGTTGCCGTCATCTCCGGAATCCTGGTGGTGAAGTGTAAGAGCCCGGTCAATAGCGCCATTTCCCTGGTCATGACTTTCGTCTGCCTGGCGGTCTTCTATGTCATGCTTCACGCACCGTTCATGGCGGCCATACAGATCATGGTGTATGCCGGTGCCATCATCGTGCTGATCATTTTCGTCATCATGCTGCTTAACCTTGGAACCGAGGTGAGACGAATCAATACCCACGGGGTCGTCTGGGGGGTCGTGGCAGCCTTTCTAGTTCTGATTCAGGCCTTTTATTTCCTGAATAAGGGCAAGGTAACTGGCGCCGGTGGGACTCTTGCAGAAGATATCGCTGCTGCCGGAGGCCATACTGAGGCTATCGGCACAGCGCTCTTTACCGATTTCCTTCTCCCTTTTGAAATTACCTCGATCCTGCTCCTGGTTGCCATTGTCGGTGCCGTGGTGCTGGCCAAGAGGGAAGTCTAGCCGCAGATTAGGACAGGAGACCAGTCATGATTACCGTTCACCATTATCTGATACTTAGTGCGATTCTTTTCGCCCTGGGGACCTTCGGCGTCTTGACCCGAAAGAATGCCATCGTCATTTTCATGTGCATCGAATTGATGCTCAACGGCGTCAACCTTTCCTTCATTGCCCTTTCCCATTTCATGGGGAATATCGACGGCCAGATCTTCGTCTTTTTCGTTATGACTGTCGCGGCTGCTGAAGCGGCTGTGGGACTTGCGCTGATGATTACCTTCTTCCGCAACAAAGAGTCCATCGAGGTCGACGATATCAATATGCTGAAATGGTGAGCGATTTCCTGCTAGGCTTTGGGGCTCATTCCGAATAGAGGAGAGATCTAGATGTACGACAAACTGTGGCTTATTCCATTCTTCCCCCTGCTGGGGTTCGTGATCAACGGACTTTTCGGCAAGAAAATCAAGAATGAGAAGGTAATTGGCGCTATTGGCACACTGGCTATTGCCTCCTCTTTCGCAGTCTCCTGCAAGTACTTTTTCCAGCTGCTTAACGACTCGGTGAAGGTTCACCAGCAAGTGATTGCCTCATGGATGTCGTTAGGGCAATTGCAGGTCGACTGGGGTTTTTTGCTCGACCCTCTGTCAGCTCTCATGATCATGGTGGTCACAGGTGTCGGCTCTCTGATTCACCTTTACTCCATCGGGTACATGCACGGTGAGGAAGGATTTTACCGGTATTTCGCCTACCTGAACCTGTTCTGCTTCTCCATGCTGATGTTGGTGCTTGGGAATAACGCCCTGGTCATGTTCATCGGTTGGGAGGGCGTGGGCCTTTGTTCCTATCTCCTCATCGGATACTACTTTCATAAGAAAAGCGCCGGCGACGCGGCCAAGAAGGCCTTCGTGGTCAACCGCGTTGGTGACTTCGGTTTCCTGCTCGGTCTGTTCACCCTGTTCTGGACCCTTGGTGCCGAACACGGTATCTGGACGGTAAATTTCGTTGAAATCGCCGAGCACGGGCATCTCCTTGGAGCGGGGAGCGTGGTCGTTACGGTAATCACCCTCTGTTTCTTCCTCGGCGCCACCGGTAAATCGGCCCAGATCCCTCTTTACACCTGGCTGCCCGATGCCATGGAGGGGCCCACTCCGGTTTCCGCCCTGATTCATGCCGCCACCATGGTTACCGCTGGCGTTTACATGATCGGCCGCATGAATGGACTATTCTCCATGGCGCCCAGCACCATGATGGTTATTGCGATCATTGGCGCGGCGACGGCGATTTTTGCCGCGAGCATTGGTCTGGCTCAGAACGACATCAAACGGGTTCTTGCTTATTCGACGGTGTCGCAGCTCGGTTACATGTTTCTGGCCATGGGTGTTGGCGCCTTCACCGCAGGCATCTTCCACCTGATGACCCATGCCTTCTTCAAGGCCTGTCTGTTCCTTGGTTCAGGATCGGTGATTCATGCCATGCACCATGGCCTGCACCATGCCCACCTGCATGATGATCCGCAGGACATGCGTAATATGGGTGGCTTGCGAAAGAAAATGCCGGTGACCTTCCTGACCTTCTTGGTCTCGACGATTGCCATTGCGGGGATCCCCGGTTTCTCAGGGTTCTTCTCCAAAGACGAGATCCTCTGGTGGACCTTCGCCTCCAACCGTGGCAGCATGATATTGTGGTTGATTGGCGCCGTTGCCGCCGGTATGACCGCCTTCTACATGTTCCGCCTGGTCTTTATGACCTTCTTTGGCGAACAGCGAACCAACCCCAAGGCCAAGGATCACATCCATGAATCGCCCTGGGTAATCACCTTGCCCCTGGTGGTCCTTGGTATCCTTGCCGTCATCGGTGGTTACGTTGGGGTTCCGGCGGTCCTTGGCGGAGCCAATCGTATTCACCACTATTTTGAACCGGTATTTGGTCATTCTCAAGAGGTCTATCAAATCGCCATTAAAGAATCCCTCGCGCATGCCCACGGCGTGGAGATGGGGTTGATGGCCGTTTCGGTGGCTATTGCCATTTTCGGAATTGGCCTGGCCTGGGTGCTGTACGTCAAGAACCCGGCCCTGCCCGGGCAAATCGCTGCCAAGTTTCAAGGGCTTTACCGTGCCATATTCAACAAGTGGTTCGTGGACGAACTTTACGATGCCCTCTTCGTCAACCCGACCAAGCGCCTTGGCACCTTTCTTTGGAAAGGGTTTGACGTAGTCGTCGTTGACGGTATCGTCAATGGCGTCGGCCGGGTGATCGAGTTGTGGTCCAAGGGCCTTCGCCACCTCCAGACCGGTCTGGTTCATAATTATGCCCTGTCCATGGTGGTCGGCGTCGTGCTGATCGTTGGATTTTACGTCTTCAGGTAAGAGCGCTTTTGACTTAGCGAAAGAGATAAAAGGAGCGATTTCCCATGACCGACCATCTTCTCAGCCTGATGACCTTCTTCCCATTGTTGGGGATGCTGATTCTGCTGTTCATCCCTAAGGAAAACGGGGGGGTTCTCAAGGGCTTCACGCTCGTCGTGACGTTGGTGACCTTTGCCTTCAGCCTGCCGCTGGCTTTCAACGATGTCTTCAAAACCTCCGCGGCCATGCAGTACACCGAATTTGTGCCCTGGATCAGTATCGGTGATTATTTTCAGATGAACTACAACGTGGGTATTGACGGCATCAGCCTGTGGCTGGTTCTACTGACCACCTTCATCATGCCGATCGCGGTCCTTTCCACCTGGAATGCCGTGGAGAAGAACGTCAAAGGCTTCATGGCCCTGGCCTTGCTGCTTGAAACCGCCATGCTGGGTGCCTTCATTTCCCTTGACCTGTTCCTCTTCTACATCTTCTGGGAACTGATGCTGATCCCCATGTATTTCATGATCGGTATCTGGGGTGGTGGCCGGCGCATTTACGCTGCGGTCAAGTTCTTTATCTACACGGCGGTCGGCTCTCTGCTGATGCTGGTAGCGATCATTTTCGTCTATTACCAGGCCGTCCAGTCCGGTGCGGACATCAACGGTTTCAGCATCGCCGATTTTTATCAGCTGTCGCTTGCGCCTGAACTGCAGACCTGGCTGTTCCTGGCCTTTGCCTTCAGCTTCGCCATCAAGGTTCCGATGTTTCCCCTGCACACCTGGTTGCCAGACGCCCATACCGAGGCACCGACAGCAGGTTCTGTTATTCTGGCCGCAATTCTGCTGAAAATGGGCACCTACGGCTATGTGCGCTTTGCCATGCCCTTGTTCCCCGATGCCTTGCAGCAGTTCATGCCGCTTCTGGCCACCCTTGCCGTGGTCGGCATCATCTATGGGGCCCTCGTCGCCATGATGCAGGACGACGTCAAGAAGCTGGTGGCCTACTCTTCGGTGTCTCACCTCGGGTTCGTCATGCTTGGCGTGTTTGCCCTGAACCTCCAGGGGCTTTCGGGCGGCATGCTGCAGATGATCAATCATGGTATTTCTACCGGTGCCCTGTTCCTTATCGTCGGCTTCATCTATGAGCGCAGGCATACCCGCCTGATCGCCGAGTTTGGCGGGCTTGCCAAACAGATGCCGATTTTCGCCACTATTTTCATGATCGTCACCTTCTCCTCCATCGGGTTGCCCGGCACCAACGGTTTTGTCGGCGAGTTTCTCGCCTTGCTCGGGGCCTTTGAGAGTGAATTGCGGTGGTATGCGGTAATCTCAACTACCGGGGTCATTTTTGCCGCGGTTTATATGCTCTGGATGTTCCAGCGGGTCATGTTCGGCGAAATCAAAAATCCTGCTAACGAGAAACTGAAGGACCTTTCCGCCCGCGAAATCGCTCTTATGCTGCCTCTGCTGCTCTTTGTCTTCTGGATCGGGGTCTATCCCAATACCTTCTTCGACAAGATGACGCCGTCCCTGGAGCAGCTTATCGACCAGGTCAAAAGCAAGCAGCAGGTCGCCAAAGTGGTAGATCTCGATGGCCAATACCTGGAATTGAAATAACCGTCAATTTAGGTCTCGAATAAAAACTGCTTCCGGAGGAGCATTTCCATGGAAAATTTGGTGCAACTCGCCATGCAGAACGTGAATTTCGCGGCGATCATGCCATCCCTTGTGCTGACCTGTTTCGGGTTGGGGCTGCTGATGATCAGCGTCTTTTCACCCCGAGGCAAGACCACCCATGTGGCATGGATCAGCGTCATTGCCCTGGTAGTCACCGGGATTGTCTCGGTCGCCGCCTGGAACAAGCCGGAATTCGGGTTTGCCGGCCACGTCGCCCTCGATAATTTTGCGACCTTTTTTAATATCACCTTCCTGTTTGCCGCCGGGCTTACCATCTTGATGTCCGACGATTATCTCAAACGGGAAGGATATCCGGTCGGCGAATATTACGCGCTGATTCTCTTCACCACCGCAGGCGCCATGTGGATGGCTTCGGGAACTGACCTGATGACCATTTTCCTTGGCCTTGAGGTGCTGTCCATTTCCCTGTACGTGCTGGCCGGGTTCTTCCGCGGGCAACTGCGTTCCAACGAAGCGGGGCTCAAATACTTTCTGCTCGGAGCCTTTTCCACCGGCTTTCTTCTTTACGGCATTGCTCTTCTTTATGGGGTTACCGGCACCACCAATGTGGCCGATATCGGGATTTTCCTCTCCGAGAACGGCTCGGTTCTGACCAGCCCGATGACGGTTGCCGGGATGCTCTTGCTGAGTGTCGGGTTCCTTTTTAAGATCGCCGCCGCTCCCTTCCACATGTGGACTCCCGATGTCTACCAGGGGGCACCGACTCCGGTCACCGCCTTTATGAGTGCCGGCCCCAAAGCCGCTGCCTTCGCCGCATTTTTGCGGGTATTCATCCTCGGGCTTGAACCGTTGCAGGCTGAATGGACTGCCCTGTTCTGTCTGCTGGCGGTATTGACTATGATCGTCGGGAATGTTATTGCCATTCAGCAGACCAACATCAAGCGAATGCTGGCCTATTCCTCCATTGCCCATGCGGGCTACGCTATGGTCGGCATGGTGGCCGCTAACGAAGTCGGACTGTCGGGCATTCTCTTCTATATGCTCGGCTATACCTTCATGAACCTTGGTGCCTTTGCTGTTCTGGTGCTGGCCGGCAAAAAAGGCGAAGAGAATCTGACCCTTGACGGATTCGCCGGATTCGGTTACAAGAGGCCCTTCCTTGGCGTGGCCATGACCATCTTCCTCTTCTCGTTGATGGGGATTCCGCCGACTGTCGGTTTTGCCGGTAAGTTTTACATTTTCGCCGGCGCCGTGAAATCCGGCTATGTCTGGCTGGCCGTGATCGGTGTTCTCAATTCGGCGGTATCCCTTTACTACTACCTGCGGGTCATGGTTGCCATGTACTTCCGCGACCCCGCAGAAGACTATGCCTGGGTCAAACTTAACGCGGCGACCGTTGTCTCCATTGTTGTGGCCATCGTAGGCATTCTTTATCTCGGCATCCTTCCCGGCCCGGTTATGGAGATGGCCAAACTGGCCGTTTTTTAAATCAAGCGACCCCCGGAATTACGAGCCCCAGGCCGACCGGCCTGGGGCTTGTCTTTTTTGTTTGCCCAGCGGAG
>NPID01000773.1_pt4 | contig 36930 bp, 29 predicted proteins | sample 8637491 | NCBI WGS metagenome assembly NPID01 (sample SAMN07420843, study PRJNA396082) | bioreactor metagenome | isolation source: sample BA6 brine-fed electro-methanogenic bioreactor BA | place: Japan: Kochi | collected 2016-06-14 | reverse complement strand
CGTAAGCATTGGGATTGAGTTTGCCGCGAGGCTATCAGCAAAAGAAGGGTTAATATCTAACACCGAATACCTTCGGATTGTAAATTTGCTTATTGCTCTGCAACTACCTGTTTGCATAAAGAGTAACCCTGAGAGTATTTTCAATGCAATGGTTATGGACAAGAAGCAAAATGACAAAGGGATTGACTTTATCCTTATAAAAAAGATTGGTGAGGTTGTGATTGAACATATTACCTTTAACAAACTGAAGCTGCTTATTAACAGCTAAATAGTTTATTTGTTTTTTATTGTTATACTCCTGCTCTGCAATAGAGACTTTTAGCCATACCACAAAAGAAAAAAGTATTGTAAATGTATTTCCAACTTACTTGAAATGAACCCAAAAATCTGCCTTAGCATTGGTAACCTCAACTTTAGCGAGATTTTATTACACCTAAAAGATGTAGCCCTAGCCGAAATCCGAATCGACCTGCTAAACCTAACCGACGATGAGCTATCGGCAGTTTTTAAAGAGCATAATAACTTAATTGCAACCTACCGTACAACAACTGACTTCGATAAAATGGTTGAAATTCTTACCAAGGCAATGAGTTCGGGCTGTGCATACATCGATATCGACATTGAAACACCCGAAGATTACAGAAATAAGCTAATAAAGACTGCCGAAAAGTACGGTTGTATGGTTATCCTATCGTATCATAATTTCATTGAAACCCCCAGCAACGAAAAGCTAAATATGATCGCAAAGTATCTTTTTAGCAAAAACGCTCACATTGCAAAAATTGCTTGTATGGCAAAAACCGAAGGCGATTGCAGCAGGTTACTACATTTGTACTCACATTACAATAACCTTGTAGCGTTCGCCATGGGCGAAATTGGTAAAAACACCCGCATACAAGCAGTAAAACTTGGAGCACCCTTCACCTACGCATCGGTAAAAGGAAATGAAACTGCACCCGGGCAAATGACCTATAACGAAATTGAAATCGAACTAAATAATTAACCCAGCAATGAGCAAAACGCTATACGCCGTTTTTGGCAACCCAATACTACATAGTAAAAGTCCACAGCTTTTCAACTCAGTTTTTAATGAGTTTGGCATTAATGCATTCTACACGCGCATCAGGCCGCTATCAGCTTCTGATATTATACATATTATTCGCACAATGCCCCTAGCGGGGGCAAATATTACCGCACCATTTAAGGAGGATATTGTTGACCTTGTTGATGTGGTTTCGCTCGATGCCGAGGAGATTGGCGCCATTAATACCATTGTAAACTCCGAGGGCAGGCTAATTGGCTACAATACCGACCACTACGGAGTTACCCAATCGCTTAAAGAAGCAGGTATCGACCTAATCGGCAAAAAATGTCTTGTGCTGGGCGGAGGTGGTGCAGCCCGAGCGGTGGTTTACGGGTTAAAGCTAAAGGGCGCGCAGGCTACCATTTGCAATCGATCTCAAAGCAAAGCAGAAACCATTGCCAACGATTTTGATAGCGAACTCATGCCCTGGAACGATTTTAATACTAAAAAGGTTTTCGATGTGGTTATTTCAACAATTATTCCCGAAGTTTTACCACCATTCTGGGAGCAACTCAATTTTCACACACTCCTCGATGCATCGTATAAGCAATCGAAAATTTCGGAGTTCGCAAATCACAACGGCCATACCGTTATCTCAGGTAAGCGATGGCTTTTACATCAGGCAGTTGAGGCGTTTAGGCTGATAATGGGCGAAAACCCTCCCATACAAATTATGGAAAACGCACTCAGCATCAGCATAAAAAAAACCGATTTGCATGTTTTAGAGTACCACGGGGACAAGAGCCAAAATGAGAATTTTGAAAGTGCCGATCTGATAGTATCAGCAAAAAGCCAAACCGACCAAAGTATAAAAGCCATTATAGATGAAGAGATTAGTAAGGCCTTCGCAGGTTAAGGGAACGCTTGCAGCACCCGCATCGAAAAGCCTAGCCCAAAGGGCTATTGCCCTTGCCAGCCTAGCAAAGGGGAAATCGGAGGTGTTACACCCCGGGAAATCCGATGATGTTTTGGCGGCCATTGACGTATGCAAAACTTTAGGGGCAAAAATCCGCATTGATGATGACAAACTGCTAATTGAGGGTGGAATTAAAGCACCTGTAAAGCCTTTGCAGTGTGGTGAGTCGGGCCTAGGAATCCGAATGTTTTCATCAATAGCAGCAACACTTAACCAACCGGTAATGCTAACGGGAAACGGATCGATAACCAAACGACCAATGAAAATTGTTGAAGAATCGATAAAAGCATTAGGCGCAAGCTGCTCAACGCAAAACGGATTTATCCCTATAACTGTGCAAGGCCCATTAAAGGGCGGCGTGGCAAAAATTAATGGCTCGCTCAGCTCGCAGGTACTAACCGGAATGCTTATGGCTACGCCATTTGCTAATGCTAACACAACAATACTTGTTGAAAATTTGCAAAGTAAGCCGTATATCGACCTTACAATTCAAACTATGAAAGCATTTGGAGTTGAGGTTGATAATCTGGATTACAAAGAGTTTCATATAAAGGGCAAGCAAATGTACTCACCAACATTTTATTCCGTTGAAGGCGACTGGAGCGGCGCAGCATTTTTGCTTGTAGCAGGCGCTATTGCAGGTGAGGTTGGGGTTAGCAACCTAAACCCTATGTCGAAACAGGCCGACCGTGCAATAGTTGAAGCACTGATGTGGGCAGGCGCAAAAATATCGATACAAGACAATTTGGTTGTTGCTGGAAAGGGCGAGCTAAACGCCTTTCATTTTGATGCAACGCATTGCCCCGACCTATTTCCCCCATTAGTTGCGCTAGCAGCGCATTGCAAAGGCGAATCGCGAATACTTGGCGCTAGCCGATTACGCATTAAGGAGAGCGACCGCGCTGCTACACTTCAGCAGGAGTTTGCCAAGCTGGGCGTTACAATTGAAATTGAGGGAGAGCTTATGCGAGTATTCGGAGGAGATGTAAAAGGCGGAAAGGTATACTCGCACGGCGACCACCGAATTGCCATGGCATGTGCAATTGCCGCTTTGGCTGCTGATGGTGAGGTGGAGATTGACGAGACAGAAGCAATTGGAAAATCTTATCCGGAGTTTTTTGAAGATTTAGCCCAGCTCAACGCACAAATTAGCTAGTAGTGCTTAATTAAACAGAGATTTGCACGCTTCTTAATGAAAAAAATTGGAAAGTGTAAAACAGAGAAAAAACAGAAATTACTGGGAAATGGTTTTCAACCAAACTCAATATTAAAAAACTGATTTATCAAATGGAATACTTGGGTTCATGCTTATGCAAAGGAATTAAATTTAAAGTTATTGGTGACTTTGACAGTTTTTACTTATGCCATTGCAGATACTGTAGGAAAGATACAGGGTCTGCTCATGCTGCAAATTTGTTTTCTACAACAGCTAAACTAGAATGGACAAAAACCGAAACTGAAATAAAAACATTTCAACCACATAAAAGCAATCATGTGAAAGCCTTTTGTGGAAATTGTGGTTCAGCACTGCCCAATTTACAGATGGACGGTAAACTTTTAGTTGTACCTGCAGGATGTTTAGATACAAAATTAGAAAAACGACCTAATGCACATATTTTTATCTCAAATAAAGCAAGTTGGGATGAGTCGTTGGAAAAAATAAATAAATTTGAACGTTTCCCTGAATAAAAAAAGCACAATAAAGATTACATAGTATGCCTCAGGACTGGTCGACTAGGAAATATACCTTTTCGGCGTAATCCTACCTGCTAGTTGTGCTTAATACAATACAACACTTGAAGATTACATTCGTCTTTTTGAAAAAAACAAAACAACTAATGCAAAACCAATTTATTATTTCAATTCTTTTATTTACATCATTTTCTCTATCTTCTTTTGCCCAAGAATCCGAAAAAAAGTTTGGCCGAAATGAAGTCATAGAAGACTTAGAGTATCTTAATAATTCTTTAAACGATGCTCACTACAATTTATACGCTTATACTTCAAAAGAAGACTTTTCAAAGAATTATCAGAATGTCAAACAATCTATTACTAAGGATTCCTTAACGCTATTACAAGCAACCTCTATTTTTCAAAAAGTAATATCAACAGTAAATAACGGACATACGGAAATAGACTTCCCTGGATCTTCTTACGGAGTATACGCATATAATGGTGGAACAATATTTCCATTAGAAATTTCTTTTGAGAACAACAAAAGCTTAATTCGAAAAAACTTCTCTGATAATCCTGATATTAAAGTTGGTTCGGAGATATTAAGTATAAATGGGGTATTAATGAAAGATATCTTAGCCGAAATCTATCCTCAAGTTTCAGCTGAAAGAACATACTTTAAAAATGCGAAAATAGAAATGTATTCGTTTCCAAGATTGTATTGGCAAGTGTTTGGAAAGCAAGACAACTTTCAAATTAAAATTCGTTCAAATGGAAATGAAAAAAAATATTCAATAAAAGCGGTAAACCTAATAGAAGGTTATGAAATGAAAAGGACTGAAGTGGTTAATTCTAAAATGACATTAAAGTTTATTGATAAATCTGCCTATATAAACCCAGGAAACTTTTCAGGTGATGAACAAAAGTATAAGAGGTTCATTGATTCAGCTTTTGTAGAAATAAAAAATAGAAATAGCAAAAATCTAATCATTGACCTTAGAAATAATGCAGGTGGTAACAACTCTTTCAGTGATTACTTAGTATCTTATTTTGCAGATAAACCCTTTAAGTGGAATTCGGAATTTACCCTTAAAACAAGTCAATTTCTTAAAGAGCATACGAGGAAACAGAATGACACTACAGATGCTTATTTTCAAAAAATTCTTCTTCACAAAAATGGAGAAATATACAATTATGAATTTGATGAATACCTACCACAACCTGAACAAAAGAGATTTAAAGGAGCGGTGTACGTTTTGGTCAATAGGCAATCACATTCACAGTCAGCCGTAACAGCTTCTCAAATTCAAGATTACAAGTTTGGGACGATTGTAGGAGAGGAAACGGGCGATTTTCCAACACTTTACGCTTCACAGTTTCAATACACATTACCTAATACAGGCATTGTAGTAAAAGTGTCTAAAGGACAAATTGTTCGTGTGAATGGCAGTAAAAAAGAAGAAGGTGTGATACCTGATATAATGATTAAAGACCATTTATTAGATGAAGAAGATGAAATATTAAATGGACTTTTGAACAAGCTGAAATAAAAGCACTAAGCACAACAATGTATAAAAAAAATAGGCGATATGGTTCTAAATTCAAGGCTTTTGGCTCGTATCAAACTTTGTGCTTAACCGAAAGTTTAGTGCTTCGAAATCGCCTACTTTTCATATGCTAACCGTTGGCAAGATTATCAGGTAAATACGGAAATCACTCTGAAACGATAGGGAACGCAACGTAAACCAAACACTAAAGTAAACATTATATAATCGCCATGAAATTTATCTGCCCCCTAATTACCGTTTCCAATATTGCTCAGTCGCGTAAATTTTACGAAGAAGTGCTAGGCCAAAAAGTAAAATACGATTTTGGTGAGAACGTTACCTTTCACGGCGACTTTGCCATTCATCTCGACTCTCATTTCGGCAAGCTAATTAATAACAAAACTATACAAAAAGGCAGCAATAGCTTTGAACTTTACTTTGAGGAAAACAACCTAGAGCAATTAAACGAGAAACTTATCGATTACGGAGTGGAATTTATTCATCCGCTGAAAGAGCAACCATGGAAACAGAAGGTAGTTCGGTTTTACGACCCCGACATGAACATGATTGAGGTTGGCGAATCGTTAAAGCATACCGCCAAGAGACTAAACTCAATTGGTAACTCTACCCAGCAAATTGCCGAGCTAATGGATGTTCCAATTTCTGAAATAAACCAATGGTTGAAAGACTAACTACCTTGGTCATTCAAAAATATCAGTTCAACAAATTTTCAAGGCATGCCGTCAATTCAATGGAGACCTAAAGCTAGTTTTACTTAAATTTGGCTAAACCAAAACGCCTAAAACCATGAAAAAATGGATTATAAAATCGGGATTGCTAGTTATACTTGCAATATTTACTGCATCGCTTAACAGCTGTGAAGATTTTTTTCTCGATGATGTTGACGATGACGATGAGACTACCGACGAACTATACGTAAAGTTTATCAATGCAGAGAATTCGCAATACACCATAACCTCATTAGAAATTCGTCCCAGAGGCCCTGTGATGGAAAATAACGATCCCACTGAAAATTGGAGCGAGAATATCCTCGATGAAGGGCAAACCATTGAACCAAACGGACATACTTTTTTTACGCTGGATATTCCTGCAGGGAATTGGTCGGAATACAGAGTTGGCGTTGACGATGGAAATGGAAACCAAATAATGCTGCACAATCAGCCCAACTATTCGGGCATGATTGATTTGCCTATTACACATTGGGGTGGTGATACAAGAACGGTTGAAGTAACAATTGTATACAACCACGATGCCGAAATGATTGTTGTAACCGGATGGTCAGATTTTGTTGGTATTGATTAAAATTAACGAATAGCAATAAAAAGCGAATGCACGAACTAGATTAACTATTCGTGCATTCATTGCAATTATTAATTTGCTAGAACTCTCCTTCACCTCCCATATCATCCATCCCGTTATCGCCATTTTGTGAGCCTCTTCTATCAACCTTAAAGTTATTAAGTTTAAGGGTTAGCGTTAGCGATACAATTGGGGTATTAGGATCCCACGATCGGAAAGAGTAAAAGTCAATATCTCGCGTAGTGCTCTCGTGTCCCATAGTACCTAACACATCTCTAACTTGAAGAGTTAGCGAAGTGGTATTCTTAAATAGATCTTGCTTAAGGGCAATGTTTGCAAATACGAACCCCTTTCGCTCACCCTGTGCAGTAGCGGTTGGACTGTTGTACATTCCCATAAGCTGCAATCGGGTAAAGCGAGCTAGCTTAAATGAATTGTTAAACCGTGCGCTCCAATTAAAACTTGATGTTTTATATTCTCTTCCATTAAATTCGCCTTCTTGCTTGTAATCGTAAACATTACCCATTAGGTCGAAATGCCACCATTTGGTTGGGTCAAAACCCATCATAATTTCGGTACCCAGCGAGTAGTCCTTGCCAACATTGGCAAAAGTGGTTAGGAATATATTATCTTCTGCATCGAAGATGCTCTGTATTCGCTCAATCTTATTGTGCGTAACCCTGTAGTACAAATCGAACGAAAAGAAATTCTTTTTAAACTTCTTCTGATAGCTCAACTCGTATGAGTCGATATACTCCGGATTAAGATCGGGATTACCAATACGAACGTTATACGCATCGCTCCATGTATAAAAAGGCTCCAGATACCAACCCCGCAAGCGTTGTAAACGGCGAGTATAGCTTGCCATAACCTCTTGCTGAGCAGGTAGATTATACGACATGTGTAGCGTTGGATAATAATCCCATCTGTTTAGCGTAAACTCCTCTGGCTGGTCAACCAAATCGACTAGCCTATCGGTATACTCACCCCTAAGGCCAAGCTGATAGCCAAAATTGTTAATTTCAGATGAAAAAATTGCGTAAAGCGCATTAACGTTGTTGGTATAGTTAACAAGCACTGAGTATTCATCTTGTAGTTCAAACTCCTGGTTTAGCGTGCTGTAAAAAAATAGATCATTGCTTTCATCGGAAAAATTGAAGTCGCCTTGGTAACCCGTTTCAAACTTACTCGATTCGCCAAGTGGAAGGGTATAGTCAACTTTAATTGTCAGCTCTTTACTTGGCCCTTTCTCTATAGCTTTTTGCCCGTTAATTATGCTATTGCTGGCATTGCGCATTAGGTTAAAGGAGTTTTCCTCGGAATTACTGCTGGCCAAAATGGCCTGCATAAGCAAGGTGTGGCCTTTTTCTTTATCAATATCATATTTATAGTCAACCGAAAGATTTTGCGAGAAACCACCCCGAGTGCTCTCCTCAAAGCTCGAATACTCGTTTCGGTTAAGCGGATCGGCCGAACTCCACTCCTCATACATTAGTTCAGAATCGCCTCCGCGCTCCCTTTCGCCTAAACGGTAGGCTAGGCTAATCGTATTTTTGGGGTTGATGTTAAAATCGAAACCGGTTCGCACGTTCCAAGAAAATCCCTTACGGTTAAAATCGCCATTATTATAGAGGTAAAGCGTATCGGTTTCGCCGTAGGTTTCTGTTCTGCTAATGGATTCGCCAATCATTCCTCGCTTGTTGTAATCGGCAGCTAAAAAAAGGTTAACCCTATCGCGACGGTAGTTAACCAAAAAATCGCCACCATACCTATTATGCGAACCTCCGTTAATATTGGCAACACCGCTTACGCCTTGCAGGCGATTTTTCTTCATAATTATATTGATGATACCAGCAACCCCGTCGGGATCGAACTTTGCCGAAGGGTTGGTAATTATTTCAATATTCTCAATTTGGCTGGCTGGCAGCTGATTTAGCACGTCGTTGGCATCGAGAATGGTTGGTTTACCATCGATTAGCACGGTAAAACTTCCGCTTCCGCGGAGACTAACATCCCCCTCAATGCTAACGGTAATTGAAGGGATATTCTCGAGCACTTCAACAGCAGTTCCCGATGATGAGGTGTGCTGCTGGCTAACGTTAATTACCTTTTTGTCAATCTTGTACGTCATTGAGGGTCTATCGGCAATTACCACAACCTCCTCCATGGTTTCGCTTGCAGCCTCTAAGGAAATTGAACCAGCATCAACAGTTCGGCTACTACTGGTAACCTCAATATTGTTAACGGTGCTCGTGTTGTAACCAATAAAAGTAACCTCTAGTTTGTAGATTCCCGTATCGATGCCCTTAATTCGGAAAAAACCATTACTGTCTGTAATAGTTCCTGTCACCAACGAACCATCGTCGGCTCTAACTAACGAAACGGTGGCATACTCAAGTGGAGCATTTGTTTGCGAATCGTAAACAACACCCTTTATAATCTTAACTGCAGCCTCGGGAGGCTCAGGACTACCTTCGGCAAAAGCAAATGAAACGAAAGAGAGTAAAGCAATAAATGATAAAGTTATTCTTGTCATAGCTAATTGTATTTTAAAATCGAAGCAAAACTATAAGCAAAATCTGTAGAGATTCTGTTTACCATTTTTGCATTTAAAATTAATCAACAATAAAAAGGTGCTTTTGTTTTTACTATTCAAAATGAAGGGAAGTTGGCTGAAGTTTAAGATAACAGCACTTTGTAGTGCTAGGTGCGAAACCAGCTTGTAGCAAATAAGAATTATGATGCCTAGGCAATAAAAAATTATTTAAACTCTTTAACTAAAATCAGTATCTGCTAATCGATAAACTTGTCCACCTCTCGCTTAATAAAGTCTCTCAAGTTTGTTGGTTTGCGTCCAGTTAAATCCTCAAAAAAAGTTGATATGTTGGGGTCTTTCTGAAATCGGGGGAGAAAATGCAAAAAAATCATAACAAGAATCATCCCCTTAGCCATTCCGCTTTTTTTCTTGATTTTATAAAACTTTATGGGATTTACACTCAAATATCGGATTGGTAAAGCTACTTGCTGATTAATTAACTCAACAACTTTACTGAAGTTCTCGTTTTCGTAGCCGGTGATTTCAACTTTTTTCCCTTTAAAATCATCGAACCGGTTAATGAGAATAGCGGCTACTTCTGCAATATTTTTAATATCTACCCAGTTAAACTTTGCCCTACCAGCAGGTAAGGCTATAGACCGGTTTTTTCTAATATCACCAATTAGCGTAGTTGTAAGGTTTTGCATAAAATAGCTTGGGCGCAGGAAGATGTACTCAAACCCGAAATTGCATATCATCTTCTCAATTTTGTTATGCGGGATTATTGAACTTTTCTCCGCTCCCTGAACCGAAAGAAAAACAATCTTATTCACCTTATGCTTAGTAAAGCTAGCTAGCAAAGGCCTAAAAATATTTTCAACATCCGAGATATGGGGAGGTCTCAGCAAAAAAACAGTATCAATGCCATTAAGGGCGTTACTGTATGTATCTGTTCTTTCAAAGTCGAATTCGCGGAATTCAACGCCTTTGAATGTTATCAACTCTTTAGCCTTCTCAACGCTTCGAACTCCTGCAACAATTGTGTTTAGTTGGCTAAGCTGGGCTAGGTAGCTAATTACCTCGAACCCAACGTTACCCGTTGCGCCGGTAATAAGGATTTTTTCCATTTATCAATCTCTTCTAGGTTTTTACACAGGGTTTGATGTAATTGAGAAAATATGCGTATTCGAATCAAACGAATAGCTTATCTCCAAACCGCTTAGGTCGCAAATACGCTTAACCAGTGATAGTCCTAAGCCCAATGAGCTTGCCGACTGGTTGCTGCTAACAAAACGCTCGAAAATTTTACTTGAATCTACTTTAAGCGCCTCGCCAGCATTGCTTATGCTTAGCTTGTTTAATTCGGTTTTAATACGAATAGGCGAACTACATTCTCCATAACGTAAAGCATTGCGAAGAAGGTTTTTAAAGAGAATATCGAAAAGGTAGGGATCGATAGTTAGCGAATGCTCTGGATTGAGCTCGGCTTTAACCGTAAACCCCTTTAGCTCAACCATCTCTTTAACGGCCTCAAGGTGACGCTCAATTACATCATAGGTTTTAAGCTCTATAATATTGGAGTATTCGCCATTCTCAATCTTTGTGAATAGGTTAAGGGTATTCCCTAAATTCGAAAGTTGGTTTACCTCATCGTAAATTGATTTAACAGTTGATGAAGCGCTCTCCATAACACTTTCGTTTGCAATGAGCGCCTCAACCTTGCTCCTAATTATGGCAAGCGGGGTTTGCATTTCGTGCGCCATATTCTCGGTGTACTCTTTTAGCTTTGTAAAATCGGTTTCGGTTCGGCGAATCATTTTGGCAAAAAGGGCCTGCATTTTCCTAAACTCCGAGGTTGACGTTTTCACCGACGGGAAGCTTTGGCTTTGGCCAACCTTGTAGCTTGCCATTAGGCTTAACACTTTATGAAACGGTCTGAAAAAAAATCCTGATAGGAACAAGCTAATAAGTGTAAGACCAATGGTTAGGGTGATAAGCGTATTAAGAATTGTACGAATAAGATCTTGCCTTAGCTTTTCGTAATCGCTCACATTTTTGAGCATTTTATACTCGTAAAATTCATTGTTATGGTTTATAATTACCTTTTTGGTTCGAAAAAGTAACCACTCGTCCATTTGGCTTATGTAAATACTTGTATCAGCATATTGGGGGTAGCTAAGCGTATCGATAACCTGCGATTTATTCAACAATTTAATTCCTCGGATATCGCAAATTGCCTCTTCTCCAGTTCTTATCTCGTGATTTAACCTAAACTCCTTACGCTTAAAAAAGTGCTCGGTATCGTTTTGTATGTAGCTATCGGTTCGGATAATTATAAAAATGGCCGTTACAAAAAAGGCAATTAGTATGAATAATAGGTAAAAAAATGTTGTTTTGGTGAGTAACCGAACAGAATGCTTTTTCATGACTATCAACTATTTTCGAAAAACTTATAACCCATGCCATACACGGATTGTATTTGACTATTTGCCCCTGCGGCTGTAAGCTTTTTCCGTAAATTCTTTATGTGGTTGTAAATAAAATCGAAACTATCGGCTTGGTCGGCATGATCGCCCCATAAGTGTTCAACAATGCTCTCCTTGGTTAATACACGCCCTTTGTTGTACAAGAAATAAACAAGCAAATCATACTCTTTTCGTGTAAGTTCAACCAGACTTGAATTTACGCTAACCTCAAGACTATCAAGTTCAACCCGAATATTACCAACCACCAAATCGTTGCTTCCATCAAACCTATTCCGCCTAAGTATTGACCTAATTCGAGCATTAAGCTCGGCCTTATGAAAAGGTTTTGTAATGTAGTCGTCGGCACCTAGGTTTAAACCCGCTACCTTATCCTCAATGGCATTTCGTGCAGTAACAATAAGTATGTTGGTTTGCGACTTTCGGGCTTTGAGCTCTTTAATTAGCTCAACACCGTTACCATCAGGCAATCCCAAATCGAGTACAACTAAATCGTAGCTATACTCAAACGCCTTTTGGCTAGCTGTTTTAAGGTTGTACGCTACCTCAACCACGAAACCGGTTTCCGTCAGAAAATCGCTAATATCATTCGAAAGTTCAACGTTATCCTCAACAACCAAAAGCTTCATTGTACAAAATTTTCATCAAAGATAGAATAGAAAACTGTAGTAATTCTAATCACCAATAAGTAAACTATAAATCATTGTATTAAAACCATCTCAATCGTTTGCATTAAGGGATAATAAAGATATAGTACCGAAAATTTTCTTAAAAAAATAATAAGATTATCTTTAGGCGATGATACTAAAAATACTGAAGAAATGATTCTTAAAAAAAGACCTACTGCCTACTCCGAACTGAAAAATCACCTCAAAACTGGCGATGTTGTTCTAATGAAAGGGCGCTACCCAAGCAGCCATGTAATTGAAGCCTTTGAAGGAAGCGATTACTCCCATGCAGCATTAATTGTACTGGCAAAAGATTTAGGATTAACCAGCTGCGAAGACGTTTTACTTTGGGAGTCGAACGTGCAAACTGATATTAACGATGTTATACTTAACAAACCCAAAAGTGGGCCACAGCTGCTAAACTTTCATGAAAAGGTTTTGTACGACTTGGAACACAAACTTGACAGCAAGGTTGCCATTAGGCACTTATACTGCAATTGCTACGATAAGGTGGTAAGCGGTATTAAGGAGGCTATAAATGAAGTTCATGGCGCAGTGTTCCCCGATTTATACCATGAATGCCACGACCCGCTTGAGGGAAGATTTAAAAACATACAAACACCCTACGATACAATTTTTTGTAGCGAGCTGGTTGCTTTTACCTACGTAAAAATGGGCTTACTTTCAAGCATTAACCCAACCAATAGCTATTTCCCTGTTGATTTTAGCGAAAAGGTTGATGTGGGCCTCCTTGAGCGTGCTTGGCTTGGCAAAGAAATAATAATTGAAGCAAAAGGATAGTATAAATGGACGTTTCCGCTGAAATACGAGAAAAATACAAAGAGCATAAGATTAATACAATTCTTCATAAATCGGGGTGGACAGTACTAATAATCCTGATAGTTGTTGCATACTTTTTTTTCTCTGATTTCTACATCCGAAATGTACCATATGGCTTTTGGGTGTACTACCGTATGCTCCCCATTGCCATTAGCATTTTTTACCTCTCGGTAAATTTCTCCCCATTAAAAAAGCGCAAAACGGTATTGCTATATACATATTACGTTCTGCTATCGTCATTACTTGTAATGATGCTAGGCATTAGTGCCCGAACATACCAAACAGAGCTTTTTAGCAGCGCCATTGCTGGAGTAATAATTATTGTGTTTGGCATTTTTATAGCATCTCGTTCGGGCTATAAAGTTTTGCTGCCCATTTACCTAATTCCTATTGCGCTCTTTATACTTTACCATTTAGTTTTCGATACCAACATTACTCCCAAGGAGTTTGCCGATTTTAGCAACCCTGCCGCGCTTATGATTGGTGCAATTATTCTTGCCGAAATTCAAGAGAGAATGCGGTTCAAAGAGTTTGCCCTAGGCTACAAGCTTAAAGCGGAGAAAGAACGGTCGGAAGCACTTTACAACGAAGTACTGCAAAAAACAAACAGCCTCGAGTTTGCCAATATCGAACTTGGAGACCAGAAGCAAAAAATTGAGCTACAGCGAAACAAACTTTTTGAGCAGAATAAAAGGCTGGTTGAATCGGAAGAGAAGCTAAAAAGCTCGTTACAATCGAAAGACAAGCTATTCTCGGTAATTGCGCACGATTTGCGCAGCCCCTTTAACGGGCTTATTGGGCTAACAAAAATTCTATCGACAAAACCCGAAGAACACGCTCCAACAAAAATTGCAGAATACAGCAAGCAAATTCATCATTCGGCCGAAAAGCTTTTAATGCTTATTGAAAACCTGCTAAACTGGTCGCGAAGCCAATCGGGCAGGCTATCGCTTTCTCCTCAAAAGTTGCAGATGAAACAAATTGCTACCGATGCAGTTAACATTTGCAAAGTACAAGCGCAAGCAAAAAGCATTAAGCTTATAAACGATATTGGTGAACGTGAGCAAGTTTATGCCGATCTTGATACCATTTCAGTTGTACTCCGAAATATTGTATCGAACGCGGTTAAGTTTACAAATCCAAATGGTTTTGTTAGGTTAAGCGCGTTTACTGAAAATGGCACCATACAAATTCAGATTACCGATACTGGTATAGGCATTGAACCCCATAAGCTAATAAACCTTTTCAACCTCGAAAACAACAGAACAAGCCTAGGAACAAATAACGAATCGGGTACAGGTTTAGGGTTAATTGTTTGTAAAGAGTTTGTTGAGCAGAATAAAGGAAAAATATGGATAGACAGCACCTTGGGCGAAGGTACCACAGTTTCCATTTCGCTACCTGTCTGAATTAAATTCACAAAAAAATCTAATGAACGACAAAGAAGCTATAGCTAAAGAGTACAAAGAGCACAAGGTAAATAGCATACTTCACAAATCCTCTCTCCTTATGCTATTTATGCTAGTTGTACTTCTATACTTCCTTTATTCCGATTTGTACATTAGAGATGTTCCAATAGGTGGATGGATTTTTTTAAGAATTCTACCAATAACTCTAGGCATAATTTTTCTTGCGTTTAGCATAACTCCTATAAGAAAAAAGAGACGCATTATGCTTGCAGCATATTTTACGATGCTTTCATCGCTAATGCTTATGATGCTTGGTATAACTATTCGAACCTACCAAACCGAACTGTTTAGTAGTAGCATTTTTGGTATTATCATAATCATATTCGCAATATTTATGCTTGCCAAAACGGGTTATAAAACGCTCGTTGCTCTATACTCTATACCTATACTACTTATTATTGCATACCATATCATCTTTCAAATTGAAATTAGCACAAAAGAGCTGGCCGACTATGGAAATCCAGGAGTAATTCTGCTGGGAGCGCTAATTCTTGCCCATTTACAGGAACGCATGAGGTTCAAAGAATTCTCCCTAAACTATACCCTAAACCTCGAAAAAAACCGTTCGGAAAAGCTTTACCACGAAGTGCTTAAAAAAACCAAAAGCCTCGAAGAAGCGAATATCGATCTCGAGCAAAAAACCCATGAAATTGAAGCACAGCGCGACGAAATACTATCTCAACGCGATTTAGTTATTGAGCAGAAAAAGCATATCGAAAAACAAAATGAAAATTTATCCGATAGCATAGCCTACGCTCAAAAAATTCAGCAAGCCGTTTTGCCAAAAACTGACAAACTCTACGAGAATAATAATGGCCCAAAAGACTTTTTCATCCTGTATAAGCCTAAGGATCTTGTTAGTGGCGACTTTTACTGGGCCGACCAAGTTAACGAAAAGCTAATTATTGCCGTAGCCGACTGCACTGGACATGGAGTTCCTGGAGCATTCCTCAGCATGCTTGGCGTATCTTTCCTTAATGAGATAATTAACAGGCAAAAAGAGCTAAAGGCAAACCAAATTCTTAACCAGCTCAGAACTTACGTTAAGGCAACGCTAAAACAAACTGGTAAGCGTTTTGAGACAAGAGATGGCATGAGCATGGGCTTAATTATTCTCGATATGGTTAATATGGAAATGCAATATTCGGGAGCCTACATCCCCCTCTACTTATACCGAAACGGGCAAAGCATAGTGTACAAAGCCGACAGAAACCCAATTGGTATTCACCATAAGGAAATAGAATCGTTTACAAACCATAGCATACAACTCCAAAACAACGATTCGCTTTACCTTTTCACCGATGGTTACATCGACCAGTTTAATGAGCAAGGGCTGGAGAAGTTTAAAAATTCGCGCTTTAAGAGTCTGATTGCAGAAGTATGTAAAATGCCAATGAGCATTCAAAAAGAAAAACTTGAAGCATCATTCGCAAGCTGGAAGGGAAATCACGAGCAAATTGATGATGTTACGGTTATCGGTCTTAGAGTTTAATTTGTAACTTGCGGAATCATTACGTTTTTCTACCCTGTAACCTTTACAAAAATGAACTCTTTCGGACAAGCTTTTAGAATTTCCATCTTTGGCGAATCGCACGGACAGGCAATTGGCGTTACTATTGATGGCGTTCCACCAGGTATTAGCCTTACGGTAGCCGATTTTTTACCCGACCTCAACCGTCGTAAGGCGGGAGCCAAAGGAACCACTCCCCGTAGCGAGGATGATTTACCCGAAATTGTATCGGGTTGGTTAAACGACCACACCACAGGCGCTCCTTTAACCATATTGTTCCGAAACAACAACACCCAATCGGCCGATTATGGCAACATTGCAAACACTCCTCGCCCTGGCCATGCCGATTTTGCTGCATACAAACGCTTTAAAGGGTTTAACGATGTACGAGGAGGAGGGCATTTCTCCGGCAGGCTTACCCTCGGATTGGTTGCTGCTGGCGTTGTGGCCAAAAAAATGCTATCCAATATAAATATATCCGCAAAGCTAATTGCTGCTGGAGGAAGCACAAATATTGATAAGGCCATTGATGAAGCTATTGATAAAGGCGACTCAATTGGCGGCCTAGTTGAGTGCACAGCCAGTGGCATTCCAATTGGCTTAGGCGAACCATTCTTTAGCTCAGTTGAATCGGTAATTAGCCATTTGGCCTTTGCCGTTCCGGCAATTAAGGGTATTGAGTTTGGTTCGGGATTCGACGCAGCCAACATGCTTGGTAGCCAGCACAACGACTCAATTCTCGATAAAACTGGCCGAACTGCAACAAATAATGCCGGAGGCATAACTGGTGGACTTACAAATGGCAACACAATTGTTTTTAGAGTAGCCGTAAAACCTACTTCAAGCATTGGCATAAAACAGCACACATATAGCATTGCATCGGGAAAAACTGAGGATTTTATAGTAAAGGGAAGGCACGATGCATGCATAGCCCTTCGTGTACCCGTGGTAATTGAGGCTATTACAGCCATTGCCCTCACCGATTTGCAGATGCTGTTAAAAGCATCAACCCTTACAAAAGGATAATTGGGTTAACCATTAAGTTTTCAGTAAAAAAAGCCAGAGCGTTTAACAGCTCTGGCTTATACTAGTATCAATGTGGGCTTTACTCTTTTCCCTCTAAATAATCTTGTAAATACGAATAGCGTTCGGTTAGCTTACCATCTTTGACAATTGTTGCTCGCTCAACAACTCCATCAACATCATTGCCCACCAAGTGAGAGATAACATTGTCGATAAGTGTTTTACCAAAAAACTCGCTTGCATCGCGAGGTAGCTCGCCGGGAAGATTATCGATAGTCATCATGGTGATGTTTTGCTCACCTGAAAAAGCCGGCTCCTCAGCATTGCGCTTTGGATTAAAATCGTAGAATGGATCCGCAATAGTTGTAGCTCGCAAGGTCGATGGTATTGGGCCAGGCACATCGCAGCTAACATCGGCAATAACCTTAATCTTAAAATCGGGCAATTGCATATCATTTAGCGTAAAAAAATGTGGTGACCTGAAATCCCAGTAATGGCAAGCAATAAACATATCGCTAACCTTTGCATATGGTAAAAAGCATGAGATATAATCCATCGGATGGTTAACCCAATGGTTCCATTCAAAGGCCTCACCATCTTTTCTATGTGCATAGTGCCATGGGTCGAGCCTACAAACCACAGCCTCATCAAACTCTTTGGCTAAAAACTCATCGGGCGAAACCTCTTTAACGCCAACAGCCTTAATTACCTCCATGGCACCCCCTGCCACACGCCCTCCGCCAGTTACTACTATTTTTGCTTTACTAAGCTTTATATTTGCCAGCTGCTCTTTCACCTCCTGGTAATCGTGACATGCGTTGGCACGCTTTAAATCGAACTCATCTGTTCGCTTACCATACGCAATTAGGCCGTTATAAGCACCCACAATGCCTGCCCAATGCCCAAAGGCCACAAGGCGCTCGCCTGTTTTGGCGGTTAGGTACTCATGATCGAGCAGTGTAATACCTTTATCAACTATTGCCTGAAGCAGTTTTCGGTTATGAGGTTGCTTTTTGGCAACGTGAGCAAAGAAAAGATAGGTTTTCCCGTTTTTAAGCGAATCAATTTTAACCTCCTTAACACCCAAAAGCAGGTCACAATCCGATAAATCGTCCTGCAAGGGTACTCCATGCTGGGTGTACTCAACATCTGTATAACACCTTAATTTGCTCGGCTGTGCAACAACCTCAATGTTCGGAAAAAGGGTTGTAAGCGCTTTAGCCTGAGCAGGAGGCAATACTACTCGTCTATCGGGTGGGGTTTTCGTTTCATTAACTAGCCCTATCTTAAATTTTTTTGACATAATACAATAATTTATATCGATTATAAATACAACCAAATTCCACTAAAGAATGCATCTTAACATTCTTAAACCAATTTTTGCGAAGGTATTAAAAGAAACCCTAATAATCAAAGGCTAAAAGAAACATGGCAAGGGAAAGCTGCAGCAATTTACATTTCTCATTCAGTGGCTTTAGTTGAATAATAAAAAGGCCATATCATTCTATTTATGTGATAATTAATTGCGAAATTACAATCGTTAAACCTAAAAAATACCGCAAACGATTTAGGCGATTAGCCTTATTGTTAACTGCTTAACAACATTTCGTAATTCATCTTTTTTACTTACCTTTGTTTGTCGAAAAATCCCATCATGTAACTTATTACCAACAAAATACACTTTTAAAATGGCAAAAAACAAGAAGTTTATCACCTGCGACGGTAACTATGCAGCATCGCACATAGCATACATGTTTAGCGAAGTTGCAGCCATTTACCCCATCACACCTTCATCAACAATGGCTGAGTACATTGATGAATGGGCTGCTTTTGGCAGAAAGAATATTTTTGGAGAAACGGTTAAGGTAACCGAAATGCAATCGGAAGCTGGTGCTTCTGGTGCGGTTCACGGTGCTTTACAAGCGGGCGCTCTCACCTCAACCTTTACTGCATCGCAAGGGTTGCTGTTGATGATTCCAAATATGTATAAAATAGCTGGCGAGCTTCTACCTGGAGTTTTCCACGTTTCGGCACGTAGCTTAGCCGCACAGGCACTTTCCATTTTTGGTGACCATAGCGACGTAATGAGCACTCGCCAAACTGGCTTTGCTTTACTTGCTACAGGTAGCGTTCAGGAGGTTATGGACCTTGCTGCTGTTGCTCACCTCTCATCAATTAAGTCTCGTATTCCTTTCCTTCACTTCTTCGATGGTTTCCGCACATCGCACGAAATTCAGAAAATTGAAGTTCTAGAAACAGAAGAACTTGCTGGCTTAGTTGACCGTGATGCCCTTCAAGCTTTCCGCGACAGAGCGCTTAACCCAGAACATCCTGTAACTCGTGGTACGGCTCAAAACCCCGACATCTACTTCCAAAGCCGCGAAGCTGCAAATAAGTACTACGATGCACTTCCTGACATTGTTGAAGATTACATGAAGCAACTCTCTGAAATTACCGGACGTAAGTACGATTTATTCGATTACTATGGTGATGCTAACGCTGAGAACATTATCGTTGCAATGGGATCGATTACCGATACCATTAAGGAGGTTGTTGATCACCTTAACCAAAAAGGCGAAAAAGTTGGACTTATCGCCGTTCATCTATACCGTCCGTTCTCTGCCAAGCATTTCTTTAAAGCATTCCCCAAAAGTACTAAGCGTATAGCTGTACTCGATCGCACTAAAGAAACTGGCGCAAACGGCGATCCTCTATACCTCGACGTAAAAGATCTTTTCTACGGAAAAGAGAATGCTCCTATCATTGTTGGCGGACGCTACGGGCTTAGCTCAAAGGATACTACTCCTTCGCAAATTATTGCCGTGTTCGATAACCTTAAGATGAAGGAACCAAAGAACCAGTTCACAGTAGGTATTGTTGATGATGTAACCTTTAAATCGCTACCTCTTGGCGAAGAGATTAGCTTGGCCGATAAGGGTACATTCCAAGGTAAATTCTACGGATTAGGATCAGATGGTACCGTTGGGGCAAACAAAAACTCCATTAAAATTATTGGCGAAAATACCGATAAGTACTGTCAGGCATACTTCTCATACGACTCAAAAAAATCGGGAGGTGTAACGACATCTCACCTTCGCTTTGGCGACAAGCCAATTCGTTCGCCTTACCTTGTGAATACTCCTGATTTTGTTGCTTGCCACGTACCAGCTTACCTTGGTAAGTACGATATGCTTAAAGGTATTCGCAAAGGTGGTACATTCCTTTTAAACAGCATTTGGGATGTTGAGGAAACTAAAGCCAAGCTTCCTAACTCAGTAAAAAAGGTGCTTGCTCAAAAAGAGGTTAACTTCTATACCATTAACGCAACGGTTATTGCCGAAGAAATTGGTTTAGGTAACCGCACCAACACCATAATGCAAAGTGCCTTCTTCAAAATTTCGGAGGTTATACCTTACGATTTGGCAGTTAAAGCCATGAAGGATGCAGTTGACAAGAGCTTTGGCCGCAAAGGCGAGGATATTGTAAAAATGAACTACGCAGCTATCGATCGTGGTGGCGATGTTACCAAAATTGAGGTGCCTGCCGATTGGGCTAAGCTTGAAGCAGAAAAACCACATGCTAACCCTAACGCACCCGACTTTGTAAACAACGTGGTTATTCCAATAAATAACCTTAATGGCGACGATCTTCCTGTAAGCGCATTTATCGATCGTGAAGATGGTACATTCCCAGCAGGAACAACCGAATACGAAAAGCGCGGTATTGCAGTTCACGTTCCTGAGTGGATTCCTGAGAATTGTATACAGTGTAACCAGTGTGCCTACGTTTGTCCTCACGCAGCAATACGTCCATTCCTTCTTACTGATGAAGAACTGACAAACGCTCCCGAAGGAACCCAAACCGTTAAGGGTAATGGTGGCACTAAAGAGTACAACTTCCGTATTCAGGTAAGCGTACTCGACTGTACAGGATGTGGCAACTGCGTTGACGTTTGCCCAGCCAAAACTAAGGCTCTTGACCTTAAATCGCTCGATTCACAAATGGCTGAGGTTGAGCGTTACGAATACATGGATAAAAAAGTTGGGTATAAGGATACCGTACTTGAAAAAGACAAGAGCGTTAAGAACAGCCAATTCGCTCAACCTCTATTCGAGTTTAGCGGTGCTTGTGCTGGTTGTGGCGAAACTCCATACATTAAGGCTATCACTCAGCTATACGGCGATAGAATGATTGTTTCTAATGCAACTGGTTGTTCATCAATTTACGGTGGATCTGCTCCTTCTACACCATATCGTGCCAACAAAGATGGACATGGCGTTGCTTGGGCAAACTCGCTGTTTGAGGATAATGCTGAGTATGGTTACGGTATTGCAACTGGTATCGATAAGCTAAGGCAACGAATTGCTGAGCGCATTGAAAAAGGTTTGGCAAACGGATACAACGAAGCAACCAAAGAAGCCATGAAGCTATGGTTAGAGAATAAGGAGAATGCTGAAGGATCGAAGGATGCATCGGCTAAGCTAATTGCTGCTCTTGAAAAAGAGAACGACGACCTAGCCAAAGAGCTATTAGCGCTTAAGCAGTACTTCATTAAAAAATCGGTTTGGGTATTTGGTGGTGATGGATGGGCTTACGATATTGGCTATGGTGGGCTCGACCACGTTATTGCCTCAGGCGATGACATCAACCTGTTAGTACTTGATACTGAGGTTTACTCAAACACTGGTGGACAGGCCTCAAAAGCAACTCCAGTTGCTGCAGTAGCTAAATTTGCTGCATCGGGCAAGAAAATTCGCAAAAAAGATTTGGGCATGATGGCTATGACCTACGGTTACGTTTACGTGGCGCAGGTAGCTATGGGCGCAAATCAGAATCAGTACTTCAAGGCTATTAAGGAAGCCGAGTCGTACCCTGGACCAAGCCTTATAATTGCATACGCACCATGTATTAACCATGGTTTACGAAATGGTATGGGTGCAACCCAGCGCCAATCGAAATTGGCTGTTGAGGCTGGTTACTGGCAGATGTACCGTTTCGACCCAAGGCTTGAGGCTGAAGGTAAAAACCCATTCCAGCTCGATTCGAAAGAGCCCGATTGGAGCAAATTCCAAGATTACCTAAAGAGCGAAGTACGTTATACATCACTTCAGAAATCGTTCCCCGAAGTTGCTGGTGAACTATTTAAAGCAGCCGAAGAGAATGCACGCTGGAGGTATAACTCATACCTTCGTCTATCTGCAATGGATTACAACAAGTAAACTGAATAGCTGCAAAAAAAAGGTGCCAGATTTGGCACCTTTTTTTTATGCTTTGCCATATCATTTGTAAATTGCAGTAAATATAAACCCAATGGCCTTACCTAAAAGCATCCCTCAAGCTAAACCTTTATTGGTAATTGCTGTTTTTACTCTTCTACTTTTCGTCACCTTCAATCAAGGATACAGTCAGCATAAGGAACCAAGCCCAGTTTTCAAGCATTTTTCTGTTGATGATGGAATTCCCTCTAATGCAACTTATCATGTAATACAAGACTCAATAGGCTACATTTGGGTTGCAACAGATAATGGGGTTAGCCGATATGATGGTTATACTTTTAAAAACTATGGTATTGAGGAAGGGCTGGTTGAATCAACAATTCACGAAATTTTTATCGACTATAAAAATAGATACTGGTTTATAAGCAACTCAGGCCGATTGGCCTACATGGAGGATGAAATTATTAAACCCTACAAGTACAACTTTCGGATTAACGAGTATGTAGCAAAATCGAGAGGAACAGTAAAAAAATCTTTCTATGTTGATTCACTTGATAACGTATACCTCTCACTGAAAGGCTTTGGAAGACTAACAATTAGCAAGGAGGGAATAGTTAAAGAAACCCTATCGTCTGAGTTTAACGCATCCGTCCTGCTCGAAGAGCTTGATTGTGGTGCAACCCTGGTTTCGTACTCGTCGTTCAGTAACCCAAATAATATTACCGTTAAAGGACCTAATAGGCTTTACACTCTCCAATCAAAACAAATAAACTCAATAAAAGGGTCGCCATTCCACACCTACTACATAAAACATAACGAATGGCATTATACGCTTAGCACAAAAGGGCATTTATTCAGTATCGAAAATGGAGAGGTTACCGATTTAATCCATATTGGAACAGAAATTATTTGGGCTAATGCCGATGCAAACAACAGCATTTGGGCTGCGCCCATTGAGGGTGGAGTTGTTATGCTCAAGCGGTACAATGAAGTGAACAAACTGAAACAGACTTTTCTTAAAAACCGAATAATTACATCGGTTACCCCCGATTCCGAAGGAGGTTATTGGTTCTCAACCCTAACTAATGGCGTATACTATAGTCCAAATATCAACGCATTGGTTTATGGTGAAGAACAGGGTTTACCAAGCAACCAGATAACATGTGTTCGTGTAGCCAAGCAGGGCATTTACTGTGGCGATGAACTTGGAAAAGTAACCAGAATTAGCAAAGGTAAACAAGAGGTTTACAGCATCGAATCGCCATACAAGGGAAATTCTCCCATAAGATTTATCAGCATAGACACCTCCGAAAATACTGTATGGGTTGGCTCAACAAACCATCTGCATAGCATAAAAAGGGGTATAGTACAAAAGCATACCATAAAAAACAATCCAACTGGCACATACCCTCGGCAGCTTATTAAAACTAATGATAACGAATACTGGCTTGCAAGCAGTTGGGGAATTCGCAAGTTTAACGGAACCTCTTTCGCCTACAATTCAAGGGAGGAAAATGAATTCTCAGGAATGGTATACACAGTATATCAGGATAGTTCAGGAACTGTTTGGATAGGCTCAACAAACGGCATATGGCAATATAACAATGGAACATATGAATACCTTGGCGATAACAATCCACTATTTGCCCAAGCTGCAAGCCATATCAAATCAATGGGGAAAAAGTTGCTAATCGCCACAAAAGGCATTGGGCTTATTGTGCTCGAAAACGACAATGCAAAAACCATAACCCAAAACAATGGACTAAGTAGCAACTACATTAATAAAATTGTTATTGACAGCTCAACCGCATGGCTTGCCACAAAAAGGGGTATTTGCGCTGTTACCTTCAATAACGATTCAATCTCAATAAAAAACATTACCACATCAAATGGGCTACCAACAAATGAGGTTAACGATCTTAGCATATATAACAATACCCTATATGCTGCAACGCCAAAAGGTTTATGCGTAATTGAGAAATCGCTTGTAAGCGACAGAGGTACAGCACCACCAAAAGCAATAATAACAGGCATTACGGTAAACGGAAAATTAAAGCAAAATTTAAATACGAATAGTCCACTAAGCTATAACGAAAACTCAATCACCTTTAATTTCGTTGGATTTAGCTACCAGAACAGAGGAAGCATCAATTATCAGTTTCGGCTTTTAAACATCGACTCAACTTGGATAGAAACAAAAGCCACTAGTTCATCATATCCAGGGTTACACCACGGATCGTACACCTTTCAGGTGCGAATGCAAGGGATAGACAATACTTGGGGTTCCCCTGAAGAAGTTTCGTTCACCATACTACCACCCTTTTGGCAACGGTTTTGGTTTATTACCCTATTGGCTATATTTTTTAGTGCCATTATTTTTTTCATATTCAAGTACCGGATAGCAGCTATTAAAAAGCGAAACGAGCTAAAAAACAACCTCTACATTTATAAGCAGCAATCATTAAGGCAACAAATGAATCCGCATTTTATTTTCAATACGCTAAACTCTATCCAGCTTTATATCCTCGAGAAGGATCACATTAGCTCGCATAAATACCTCACAAAATTTGCTAAGCTAATGAGGCTAATCCTCGATAACTCTCAGCAATCTACAATAGCCCTTAAAGATGAACTTGACGCATTAAAGCTTTACCTTGAGCTTGAGTCAATTCGATTGTCGGGGAAGTTTGATTACACTATTAATATCGAGAACGATGAGCTACTCCAATACAAAGTCCCCACCCTATTAATTCAACCCTTTGTTGAAAACTCAATTTGGCACGGAATTATGCTTAAATCAAGCCAAGAAGGTTGGGTTACGATTACCATAAAAAAAGTATCAACCCAAATAGTTTGCACCATTGAGGATAATGGCATTGGACGAGAAAAAGCGCAAGAAATTAGGAGTAAGCAGGATAATGAGCGTAAGTCGCTTGGGTTTAAAATAACCTCGCAACGAATTGAGCTTCTTAACACTTTGTATAAAAACAAATTCTTTATAAAGTATATAGACATTACTGCGGATAACGGAGAGCCAAACGGAACTAGAGTTGAAATTACAATACCCATTGACCTAGAGTAAGCTGTGCTGCTAAAATATGCTTCATTTTTTAGTACCTTTGCGCCAATTAACACTTAACCATGCCAATGCTCAAAGCAGTTATTATTGACGATGAAGTAGCCGCGCAACGTTCGCTCGAAATTTTGCTCGAATCGAACTGTCCAAATGTTTCAATTGTTGGTAAAGGGTTTTCCGTTAGCGAAGGCATTACGCTTATTAAAGAAACAAACCCCGAAATTGTTTTCCTTGACATTGAAATGCCCCAAGGAAATGGGTTTGAACTGCTAGAAAAGCTCCCCGATCATAAATTTCAGGTTATCTTCATCACTGCCTACAATCAGTACGCTGTTAAAGCATTTAAGTATAGCGCCATCGACTACATACTTAAACCAATTGATATTGATGAGCTAATAGGAGCCGTAAACAAGGTTTGCGAACAGCTAAAAAGTAACATCGATCCCAGAGAGCGATACGCCGTACTTTTTGATAACCTAAAGGAGATTATACCTCGAAAGTTAGTAATTCCAGGAAAAGAGAAATACAGCTATGTTGATTTAAATATGGCCGTAACAGCACATATCGAAAAAGGCAAAATTACATTCACCCTGGTTAATGGCACTGTTAACGAATACCAGAATACAAATCCCGAAATTGAATCGCTACTCGCGCAAAAAGGTTTTATTATGGTAAAAAGCGGAGTTTTGGTTAACCTAGGAAAAGTAAAAAAGTTTCATAAAAGCGGAAAGGGAGCAGTTATTCTTGAGGGGGGTGAGATTATTGAACTCGAATTGGTAACAAAGGATGAGTTTATTGAGCAGCTAACAGCATACAACAAAGATTTTGGAGACTAAACCGTGGGAAGAATTTTAGCATTAGACATTGGAAGGAAAAGAACTGGCGTGGCCGTTACCGATACGCTAAAAATTACAGCAAACGGAATTGCTACTATTAAAACCGGACAAATAGTTGAGTATATCATCGATTACTCAGGCAAAGAAGTAGTTGAACTTATTGTTGTAGGAATGCCTAAGCAAATGAACAATACCCCATCCGATGCTGTTAAATACATTGAGCCTGTTACAAATAGGCTAAAAAAAGTATTGCCATCAATACCCATTGTTTTTGTCGATGAACGTTTTACTTCAAAAATTGCGCACCAAACCATGCTCGAGGGTGGACTAAAAAAGATGGATAGAAGGAATAAGGCGCTAGTTGATACCATTAGCGCAACAATAATATTACAGTCGTACTTACAAAGTTTAGACTTTGAAAAGCAAAAAAAGGAAAAATGATTAAACCTGTTTACGTATACGGGTCGCCAGTTCTTCGCAAAGTGGCGACCAATATAACCCCTGATTACCCTAACCTTAAGGAGCTAATTGAGGATATGTTTGAAACCATGTACCAATCGGACGGAATTGGCCTTGCTGCTCCGCAAGTTGGCCTGTCAATTCGCCTTTTTGTTATTGACGCATCGCCCTTGGTAGATGAGCATCCCGAGATGGAGGCTTTTAAAAAAGTATTTATCAACGCACAAATTACAGAACGAAAGGGCAATCCAACACTTTATAACGAAGGCTGCCTAAGCATCCCAAATATTCGCGAAGACGTTGAGCGACCCGAGTCAATTACCATTGAATACCTTGACGAAAATTTCAACCCTAAAAAAGAGGAGTATAGTGGATTAGCCGCCCGAATTATTCAGCATGAATACGATCATCTTGATGGGATTCTGTTTACCGACAAGGTATCGGCTATTCGCAAGCAGCTGCTCAAAAGCAAGCTTAACGCCATTTCAAAAGGAAAGGTAAATGCATCGTACCGTATAAAGATTGGGTAACTGCTACCAGCTAAGTTCACCCTTTCCTTCCCGGATTACTACTGGTTCGTCGGTAGTGCAGTCAACTATTGTTGATGGTACGTTATCGCCATAGCCCCCGTCAATAATAGCGTCAACAACATCAGCATATTTCTCGTAAATTAGTTCAGGATCGGTAGTATACTCAATAACGTCATCATCATCCTTAAGCGATGTGGTAAGTATTGGGTTCCCCAGTAGCCGAACCAGTTCGAGAGGTATTGGATTATCGGGAATTCTGATACCAACCGTTTTTCGTTTCGAAATAAAATAATCGGGTACGCGGTTTAAGCCTGGAACAATAAACGTGAAGGGCCCGGGTAAATTTCGCTTAAGCAGCTTAAACGTGCTATTGTCAATTCGCGCAAAATCGGAAACATGGCTTAAGTCGCTGCAAATAAACGAGAACTTAGCCTCTTTTGCCCTCATTTCTTTAATCTTAATAATACGCTCAATAGCCTTAGGCTTTGATATATCGCAGCCAATACCATAAACCGTATCGGTTGGATAGATAATTACACCCCCATCGCGAAGAATAGTAACGACCCTTTCGAGTTCGCGTTGGTTTGGGTTTTCGGGGTAAATCTTAATGAGCATATTCTAATAATTTGGAGGTAAAAACTAAAAGGCACACCAATCAAGATACATGTGGTGTGCCTTCTATCAATTTATGCTGTTACTAACCGTTAACCTTTTTGTAATCCTCTAAAAATTTTGCAAGCCCAATGTCAGTTAGTGGGTGCTTAAGCAAACCCAGAATGGCATCGAGAGGACAAGTTGCCACATCGGCACCAACCTCAAGACACTGAACAATATGCATTGTATGACGAATAGATGCTGCTAGAACCTGAGTGCCGTACTCGTAGTAGTTATATACGTCAACAATTTGGCGAATAAGCTCAACACCATCGGTTGAAACATCGTCGAGCCTACCAATAAAAGGCGAAACATATGTAGCGCCAGCTTTAGCCGCAAGCAAAGCTTGTCCAATTGAAAAAACAAGCGTACAGTTAGTTCTTATGCCATTATCGGTAAAATACTTTATCGCCTTAATTCCATCCTTTGTGCAAGGAACCTTAACCACTATTTGCTCGTGCAAAGCGGCTAGTTCCTTTCCCTCTCTTATCATCCCCTCAAAATCGGTTGCAATTACCTCAGCCGAAATATCGCCACCCTTTACAATATTGCAAATATCAACGTAGTGCTGCTTAATATTAGCCTCACCTTTAATACCCTCTTTGGCCATTAGCGAAGGGTTTGTGGTTACACCATCGAGAACACCTAAGTCGTGAGCCTCACGTATCTGATCGAGGTTTGCTGTATCAATAAAAAATCTCATGCTTAAAAAATTTGGTTGATTATCAGTGTGCAAATATAGCTATTTTATGCTGATTATAGCGATTTTAGATTAAGTAGAGACCAGTACATAAGCATTAATTCTTCTTGCAGAATGAGAAATTAATCGCTTGAAAAAATTAAACAACTCAACATTATGGTTACTTAGCTACCCTAACCCTCCCCAAAAAATACTGTAGATAAAAATTGCCGCAATGGCCAGAGGCGCAATAAACTTTACAACAAGGTTATAGGCAGCAAAATACTTAACCTTAAGCGTTCTCTCGTTGGAGAGTTCTGTTTTAAGTATTCGTTTTCCTGCAAACCAACCAACAAATAAAACGATAAGCAATCCGCCTAAGGGTAAAAGCACATTAGAGGCGGTATAGTCGAGAATATCGAAAATACTTTTGCCAAAAAGCGTTACCCCTTTAAGTGGTCCGAACGACAGTGAGGCAAAAATTCCCAAAACCGATATTGCAGCCGTAGCAATTACCGTTGCCTTTCGACGGGATATTTTTAGCTCCTCCGAGAAAAATGCGACGACTACCTCCATCAACGATATTGTTGATGTTAGTGCTGCCACAGCTAATAGGATAAAGAAAATTGCTCCGAAGAAATCGCCTCCAGGCATTTGCTGAAAAATTCCGGGTAAGGTAATAAACACTAGGCTAGGTCCCGAAGCCGGTGGAATATCAAATGCAAAAACCGCAGGAAATATCATAACCCCAGCAAGTATTGCAATTAGGCTATCGGACAATGCCACCTCAACAGCAGTTGAGGCTAAGTTTTCCCTTTTGCTAAAATACGATGAATAGGTAATAAGTGCTCCCATACCCAAACTTAACGAGAAGAATGCCTGCCCTAACGCGTAAAGTATGGTTTTAGCTGTTACCTTGCTAAAATCGGGTTTAAACAAAAACTCAAGACCAGCCTTACCTCCTTCGAGGGTTACAGAGCGAATACAAAGCATGATAATTAGAAAAAGCAAAAGGGGCATAAGCAGTTTGGTGTATTTTTCAATCCCTTTTTTTACGCCAGCCAGAACAATAAGTGCGGTAAGCACCATGAAAACAAGCTGCCAAATAACAGGTCGTACTGGGTTTGCAATAAAAGCGTTAAAAGTGTTCTCCAAATCCTTTGTGCTTTGGCCTGCAAAGCTATGCGAAACAGAGTTTACTATATACTCCAGAGTCCAGCCTGCAACAGAGCTATAAAACGCCAGTATAAAAAAAGCAGCCACAACGCCCATAAAACCAATTAGGTTCCACTTTGTACCGGGTGCTATTACGCTAAACGAACCATAGGCATTCTTTTGCCCTCTCCGGCCTATAGCGAACTCCGACATCATAACTGGAACACCAATCGCCAGAACAAAAAACAGGTAAATCATTAGGAAGGCTCCACCTCCGTTCTCACCTGCAACGTAGGGAAATTTCCAAATATTTCCCAACCCAACAGCAGAACCAGCAGCTGCAGCAATTATTCCAAATTTACTTCCAAAGTTATCGCGTGATGCTAACTCTTTAGACATATTTTTGCGTGTTTAAGATGTTTTTCGAACAAAAAACAAATCTAGCTAAAAACTACATTATGCCGAAAAAAGAATACGCCAATCAACTACAAATTGTTAAGGTTGATGGATATCACTTTTATTATATATGATAATTGTAGAAAAGAAAATATCTTTAAAGTGATATTCAATGCATAATATAACCTTACCTCTATGAATCCTATACTGCAATTTGCTCTATTCGTAGTTTTTGCGCTTATACCTTTTGGTTACGGCGTAGTTTGGTTCCTATACCGAAAAAGCATTATTTTTTATACTGCTATAACAATTTTTATCACTTCAATGGGCATAGCCATTGTAGCCTTTACCATAGGGCAGTTAGGTTTTATTCATGTTACATGGGCTGTACCTGTATGTTTAGTATGGCTATTAGCAGCAAATAGCATTGCAAAAGTACTTGTAAAAAAACCTGCTCTTGAGCTTAGCGAAAAAATTCAACTAATTGCCGATGGCAAATTAAACGTTAAGCAAAATGATAAAATGCTTAAGCAAAACCACGAAATTGGTAAAATGGCTGTTTCGGTAAAACAGCTAACCGATGAGCTAACGGCCATAATCTCGCAAATTAAAGATTTCTCAAGTGAGGTAAATGAGGTAGGCCTAACGCTCAATAAAAGTGCAAGCAGCATAAGCTCCGATGCAAGCGAGCAAGCAGCATCAACCGAGGAGCTATCATCGAGCATGGAAGAGGTTGCCTCCTCCATCCATCAAAGCACCGATAATGCAACTCAAACCGAAAGAATTGCGACTAGGGCATCAGGCGAAATGGCCTCGCTAAGCGATTCGTCGCAAAAGGTATTTAGCTCAATAAACGATATTTCCGATAAAATACAGGTTATTAACGACATTGCTTTTCAAACTAACATTCTTGCGCTAAATGCTGCTGTTGAAGCAGCACGGGCTGGTGAAGCAGGCAAAGGGTTTGCCGTTGTTGCATCGGAGGTTAGAAAGCTTGCCGAACGAAGCAGGCAATCGGCCGACGAAATCATACAGCTTGCATCGTTTACCCGGAATGAAACGGATGTTTTCAGAAAGAAAATTGAAAGAATTAGCCCCGAGATAAAAAAGACAGCCGAACTGGTTCAAGAAATATCTGCTGTTTCGTTTGAGCAGCGCACTAGTATCGACCAAATTAATACAACCATCCAAAACTTTAACACCGTTACACAAAACAGCGCAGCTGCAGCCGAAGAGCTGCAAAGCCTATCGGAAATGCTTGAGGAAAAAAGCAATAAACTTATCGAACTGGTTTCGTTCTTCCGAACCAGCTATTAGGGTTTAATCATAAAAAAAGCGGGATGTACTTGAGCACATCCCGCTTTCAGTTTCAATACTATGCAATTCCAATCTCCTTGCAGAGATAAACATCTTGTATAGCGTTAAGCACTTTTATTCCCTCGTTCATAGGTCGCTGAAATGCTTTTCGGCCGCTAATTAGCCCCATTCCTCCAGCACGTTTATTTACAATTGCAGTGTAAACTGCCTCGGCCAAATCGCTTGCCCCGCTCGATGCTCCTCCGGAGTTAATAAGCCCTGCCCTTCCGTTATAGCAACTGAGAACTTGGTATCGGGCTAAATCAATTGGATGATCAGTGGATAGCTCGGTATAAACCTTATCGTGCGTTTTGCCAAAACTAATGGCTTTAAAACCTCCGTTGTTCTCTGGCAATTTCTGCTTAATAATGTCTGCCTGCAAAGTAACGCCTAAGTGGTTTGCCTGACCTGTTATATCGGCAGCTACATGGTAATCGGTTCCATCCTTTTTAAAGCTGCTATTACGTAAATAGCACCAAAGCACGGTTGCCATTCCTAGCTCATGTGCATATTCAAAGGCTTCGGCTACTTCTACAATTTGCCTATTCGACTCTTCCGAACCAAAATAGATAGTAGCTCCCACTGCTGTAGCACCCAAGTTCCATGCTTCCTTAACGGAACCAAACATTATCTGGTCGTATTTATTTGGATAGGTTAGCAGCTCGTTATGGTTGAGCTTTACGATAAAGGGAATTTGATGTGCATATTTTCGGGCCACTGCTGCCAAAACCCCAAAAGTAGATGCAACCGCATTGGCACCACCCTCAACGGCAAGCTTAACAATGTTCTCAGGATCGAAATAAATTGGATTTGGTGCGAATGAGGCTCCTGCTGAATGCTCAATACCTTGATCAACGGGCAGTATTGAAAGATACCCCGTATTAGCTAATCGGCCATGCGAAAACATGGCCTGCAGGCTACGCAATACCTGTGGAGTTCGATTCGATTGCGAAATCACTCTGTCAATAAAATCGGGGCCAGGTAAATGCAGCTGCTCTTTAGGAACAGTTTTACTCGTATAGTCGAGTATAAACTTAGCTCGATCGCCTAAAAGGTCAACAATACTATTATAGTCCATAGCTTTAATAATTAGTTTATTTTTTAAACAAAGCTAAGGGTAAAAAACAATAAAGTCAACACAACCATAACCCGAAATTTTGCGGACAATAGCTGCCTCGCTATAGCGATTAGCTAGATTATGCCAAGAAGAACGATAAAAGAGTATTAAAACGGGTAACCAATACCAAAATGGACTACAAAATCATCTTTAAAAACATAGCGCTTGTTAAAGGGTAACCAGTTGTAGTTAACTATCTCCTCGTTTGGATTATCGGATGAAGGTAACCTAATGCCCGGATCGTGCAACTTCATACCTAAATCGAAGCGAATGGTGAAGAAACCCAGGTTCATTCGTATGCCAGTTCCTGTACCAAGAGCAATCTGCTTATAAAAAGTATCGGGGTAAAATACAGCACCAGCTCGCTCATCGGCTGAGGTAATTGCCCAAATATTACCAGCATCGAGAAAAAGTGCTCCTTCGAGCATCCAAAACAGCTTGAAACGGTACTCGACATTTGCCTCAAGTTTAATATCAGCAGTTTGGTTCGGGATTTTCAGTTGCTCTTCAACGTAGGTTCCAGGGCCAAGGCCACGTGCATGCCATGCGCGAATGCCAGTTGATCCACCTGAAAAGTATTTCTTTTCAAAGGGTAACGCCTTTGAGTTTCCGTAGGGCAAAGCGGCTCCGGCAAAAAATCGGTAAACCAGCGTATTGTTCTCATCAATTTGCTGGTTGTAAATAAATGTAATATCCGATTTAACAAACTGAGAAAAGCTTGTGCTAAATAGCTGATAGGTTCCATCATCGGCCTTTTGCCCAAAGGTTGAATATAAGGCCGCTAGCGTATTGCCCGAAACCTCAGCGTTGTACCTAACAACAGCATAGCTTCGTTTTTGGGTTGACTGATTGCTATAGGTAAGCCCATAGCTTGTCACCGTAACTAGTTCATTCTTGTAGCTATTTGCTAAGTACGTATCGGCAATACGATCAAGAAAATTATCATCAATGCTAAAAATATTTATTACGCTAACCTCGGCAGGAATAAAAGTGTGCGAAAAACGGTTTTCTGATCGCCAGCTATAACCAATATTAAACCCTGCAAGGGTTCTTGTATAGTCGGGTCGACGCTGATAGTTGTACGACATTGAAAGCTGTGTGCGAGGGCTATAGCGCTTAATAAACTCCTGCCCTGTAAATGGTCCAAGGAAACGAGGAAAACTTAAGCCAACCGAACCACCAACTTCTAACGAGTTGGTAAAAACATCCTCACCAGTGAGGAATTGAACCATCCCACGGAATTTCGTATCGAGCACCTCGGCTCCTTTAAATATGTTTTTATGTTGATAGCTTAAATTGCCTTCCATACCAACATCGGAGGCGGTGTTGGTTCCAACCAAATCGACCTGATAGCTTTGAAGTGTGTGAGGGGTAAGCTGAATATGGCAGTTGAGCTTACCTGTTGGTAGGTCTCTTTCTCCTCCAATATCTCCAAATTGCAAGAAGTTCTCCTGTTGTTTCGCTTCCTGTTCGGCCTCCTCGTCGGGCCGAAAAAATACGTTAACCGCTCGGTAAAGCCTTAATGAATTTAGGTTATCGCGAGTTTTTTGAACAGTACTCTCTGCGTAAATTTGCCCGGGTCGTAAAAGGTTGGCATTGCTTACGGTTTTATACTTTATGCCTGGCGATATGGAATAGATAAATTTCTGGTTTTCGAACTCAATCGTATCGAGCAGCTTCTCTTCCTCGAGGTAGTAGTACTCAACCGGATCGTAGCCAGTATAAATATAAACGTTAGTTATTTCATACTTTCTGTATGGTTGAGGTACTTTTTCACCAAATTCGGTTCGCGAAAACCTATTCCTAATAACTAAATCCAAGTCGACCCACTTTTTGCCAAGGCTAGTATCGGCTGTAAACGTTATGAAATCGCGTGAGAAAAGGAAGTAACCATCCTCCTTCAATCGCTTTTCAACCCTAACCCTTTCCTGCCTAAGCAAATCAACATCAAATCGTGCCCCTTTTGAAATTAGGCTGTTAGCTGTGTCGCTAAGCACAATAGCCCTAATTAAAGTATCTTCAATAACGTAGGTTACATTTTTAATCCTGTATGGTTTACCAATATTAACCTCGTAGCTAACTGTTGCTTTTCGCTTTCCTAAAACTGTGGTTTCGTTTACAGTAGCCGCATAGTAACCTTTACTCTTAACGTACCTTTCAAGGTTGCTCACGGTTTGGTTTGTTTGAAAGGTATCGAGCAGAACTGGCTCCTCGCCAATTGTTCGTAAAAGCTTGCTTAAGCCCTTTTCTTTGCCCTTGCGAGCCATATTATACAATCGCAAATGGAGTCTAAAAAGCAGTACACGCTTATTGGGTTTTTGCCTTACATAATTTTGTAACTCCCCTTCTTTTATACCAGGTTTACGTTGGTCGGAATTAATTATTAGGTTTGCGTTATCGAGTAAATACTCGTTTTCGGGAACATTTTTAGTAATTCTACACGACGAAATAGTAAGAAGAGAAAGCGCCAAAAGCAGAATTGCGCTTCTGTTCAGTATTGATTTAAAGCTTAAGGCTCTTTTTAGCATTGACAAATAATCAGGAAAAAAGAAGTTTTTAAATACAGGCTGAAAGTTAGTAAAACCTTTTAAACCTTTGCAACATAAAGGCTGAAACATATAGCATAAAAAATGCCAAATACTCTCTTTTTTTTACCGTTTATCAAATTTGGTAAAATGTGTTATACATAAGGTCATATGCCTAAGTATGGGGTATACAACGAAAGAAATGAGCAAATCTGCATGCATTAGCTAGTTTTTTATTACGTTTGTACATAAACATATTCATATGCTCTCTGCAAATAGGATTAAGCAAATTCGGTCGCTACAGCAAAAAAAGTTTCGCAAACATGCTAGCCTATTTGTAGCCGAAGGTTCAAAGCTAATTCGCGAAATATTACTCTCAAACCTCGAAATTGAATCGGTATTTCACACCTCAACATGGACAGATAATCACTTGCTTAAGGGAAAACATGCTGAACTAATTACCGAAAAGGAAATGAGCAGAATTAGCGGGCTAAAAACCCCAACAAACGTTTTAGCCATTGTTAAACAACCTCAACAGAAATTCAGTTTGAACAATCTCCTCAGCGGTTTTTCTATCGCTTTAGATGATATTCAAGATCCTGGAAATTTGGGTTCAATTATTCGCACTGCCCATTGGTTTGGCATTTCAACCATACTTTGCTCACTCGAAACTGCCGATGCGTACTCCCCAAAAGTTGTACAGGCCACAATGGGTGCATTGGTAAATGTTAGCCTGTTTTATGTTGATTTACCAAGCATTCTTACTCAAGCACATGAAATGGGGATACCCCTACTTGGCACATTTTTAAATGGTGAAAACCTATTCACTTGTCAACTCCCGAAAAGTGGTGTGCTTGTTATGGGCAACGAGGGCAATGGCATACAAGCCAATATCGAGAGTTTAATTACGCAACGAATTTACATTCCAAGTTTTTCAACAAGCAGCGTGGGTTCTGAATCGTTAAACGTATCGGTGGCCACTGCAATAGCCTGCTCTGAGCTACTGCGAAGAACTATATAGTACCATTCCAAAGAGCAAAAGCCTCAGCGCATCGTTCCCCATCAACGGCCGATGAAACAATGCCTCCGGCATAGCCTGCTCCCTCTCCACAAGGGAACAGTCCCATTATCTGAACATGCTGTAGGGTTTGCGTATCGCGAGGGATACGAATGGGTGATGATGTTCTCGACTCAAGAGCAACCACCAATGCCTCATTGGTGACAAAGCCTTTCATCCGCCTATCGAACAGCCGAAAGCCTTGTTGTAGCCGTTTCGAAATGCCTTCTGGTAGCCAGCTATGAACGGGCGAAGCAGTTAAGCCTGGTTGATAAGAACTTTGGGGTAAAGATGAAGATGCTCGGGAAGCCACAAAATCATCGAGACGTTGGGCTGGTGCCACAAAACCATCGCCAACCTTGTTGCTGAAAGCTAGCTGTTCGAGGTACATCTGAAAATCGAGCCCTGCCAGTTGGTCTCTTCCTGTATCCTTAGGAATATCGTCTAATCTAACCTCAACAACAATTCCCGAGTTAGCCCATTTCGAATTGCGCGCAGAAGGCGACATCCCATTCACAACAATTTCGTTACTACCCGATACGGCTGGAACAATAAAACCTCCTGGACACATGCAAAATGAGTAAACACCTCTACCCTCAACCTGATCGACTAAGCTGTAGCTAGCCGCCGGAAGGTAGCTTTCGCGATTAATGCCATGGTACTGAATTTCATCGATAAGTTCCTGTGGATGCTCAACCCTAACACCTATTGCAAATGGCTTTGCCTCAACAAGTATATTATTACGCCAAAGCATTTGGTATACATCTCTCGCCGAATGCCCTGTAGCCAGAATAACCCCCAGTG
>NPID01000608.1_pt1 | contig 37048 bp, 31 predicted proteins | sample 8637491 | NCBI WGS metagenome assembly NPID01 (sample SAMN07420843, study PRJNA396082) | bioreactor metagenome | isolation source: sample BA6 brine-fed electro-methanogenic bioreactor BA | place: Japan: Kochi | collected 2016-06-14 | reverse complement strand
TCGTTGACGCCGTGCAGCAATCCAGGCATCTCCTTGGGGGAAACACCGAAAAATTCTGAGAGGCGCATGAGCAGCGGCGTGATCAGGTCGATGCCGGGCAGCCCCAGGGAGTCGCATTCGTCGTGAACGATCTGCGCAAGCTCCCGGTTGACGATGGTATAGACGACCAGCGCCTGGTTTTTAAGGGCTTCATCCAGCGCCTCGTAGACCTGGTGCTTGGTGCGTACGTTGCTGATGCGCCGTACGCGGGCATTCTTGCCGCGAAACTGGGTCAGGGCGGCGGCGACCGTTTTTTCCGCTGTCTCCCCCGTGGCATCGGACAGGAGAAAAATATTCTGTCTTTCCGACATGTTAGGTCGTATCTCTGAGTTTAATTAGGAAAATTCCACGGCCGGATGGTAACTCAAGTCCTTTTCTCTGCCAAGAGGAAATTACCTGCCCTTTGACTTAATTGTTCTGTCTTGTCTGCCACGGCAAAGGCCGACAGCGCAAAGGCGACCCGCATCACACCGAGGATTGTGAATCACTGCTGAGTCGCCCTGGACCTCATTAATTGCTATGAATTAGACTTGAACATTAAGGGTTTGTCAAGGTTTTTATTGTTTTTTTCCAACATCTCTGCTAGAGAAAAGGCCATGAATCAGCAATGGATTGAAATTAGTCTCAAAGTGCCGTCTGCGGCGGCAGACGCCGTGTGTGCGGTTCTGGCTGCACTCGGATCCACCGGCGTGCGCGAACGTGAGCAGGTCCTTGACACTTTTATCGTACCCGATGCAGACGAGAATCTTCCCGAGGTGCTGGACCTGCGCGCTTATTTTCCCAGTGACGAGGACCCGCGGCAGATCGTCGAACGCATCGAGCAGCAACTCGCTCCCCTGCGTCGTGCTTTTCCGTCTCCCGGTTGGTCGGCAGCAACAACCGGCCAGGTGTCCGACGGGGATTGGGCCGAGAGCTGGAAGCAGCATTTTCCCGTGTTCCGGGTCGGGTCGCTGATTGTGAAGCCCAGTTGGGAAGAGGTTGACCCCGGTGACGCGCAAGTGGTTCTGACCCTCGACCCCGGCATGGCATTCGGCACCGGCACCCATGCCACCACAAGGCTGTGTCTCGAATTCCTGGTTGAAGAGTTTGCCGCCCGTGCGTCTGCCCCGAAAGTCCTCGATGTAGGGACCGGCTCGGGGATTCTGGCGCTGGCAGCAGCCGCTTTCGGCGCCAGAGGGGTGCTGGCCTGCGACATTGACGCCGATGCCTGCCGTGTGGCGCGAAAAAACGCTGCAGCCAACAACCTGGCGGACCGCATCGATTTTACCACGAGGGCACTGGAGGATCTCGATACCGGTTTCGATCTGGTGCTGGCCAATATCCTGGCAGAGGAAAATGTCCGGCTTGCCTCCGAGTTGGTGCGCCGTGTCGCGCCGGGCGGCTTACTGGTTCTTTCCGGCATCCTGCAGGAGAAAGAATCTTTTGTGCGGGAAGGTTTCAGCCGGTTCGGACTGAGCGGCCCGGAGGTGCGAAGCCGCGACGAATGGGTTTGCCTGACCTACCGCCGGGGCGCCTGATGCGCTGTTTTTTTGTCGACCCGATTCTCCTCGACAGCAATCCCGTTCTGCTTGAAGGAGATCTGCATCATCAACTGTCCCGCGTTCTACGGTTGGGCCCCGGTGCTGCCCTGTGTCTGTTCGATGGCCAGGGCCAGGTGGTGCACGGTGAACTCGAGGCACTGTCAAAAAACGTTTCCCGGGTGCGTGTTTTGACCCGGTTTCGTGAAAAACTTCCCCCCTTGACTCTCCGATTGATCCAGGCTCTGCCTAAAGGCGAAAAGATGGACCTGATCTTGCAAAAGGGTACAGAGCTGGGTGTCTCCCGCTTTACCCCCTGGCTGGCGGCGCGAAGTATTGCTCGCCCTTCCGGGGACCGGCAGGCCAATCGCCTGAAGCGCTGGGAGCGAATCGTGCGCGAGGCGGCACAGCAGTCGCGGCGGCCGTTTCTGCCCCGGATCGATGCCCCGCAAACGCTCGGGTCGGCGATTGGTGGTCAGGAGCAGCTCAAGCTTGTGCTGTGGGAACAGGAAAGCATGCCGTTGGCGCATGCGCTTCCCACTTCGCCGCCCGCCGAAGTGGCGATCATGGTTGGTCCCGAAGGCGGGCTGACCGAGGACGAGGTGGCGCAGGCGAGCAGCGCCGGCTTTGTTCCGGTCGGGCTGGGACGACACATTCTGCGAACAGAGACGGCGGGCTTCGCCGTTGTCGCCATTTTAGAGTACCTCTACGGGGATTTCGGCCGAAGTTAGGCGGATTTTCCAGCTGTCGGGCAAGGAGTCGACATGAAGTGTCCAAAGTGCGGATTCAACAGTTTCGATTATCTTGAGAGTTGCAAAAAGTGCGGCAATGATCTCAAGGATTTCAAGGAAAAGTTTGGCCTGCGCAGCATTCTCTTTCCTCACAATGAGGAGGTTGCTTCCGTCATGGGGCAGGGGTTGTCGGGAACTGCGGTCATGGCGTCTCCCGCGGTCTCCTCAACGGAAGCGGCACCTTCTTCGCCTCAACCGCAGCAGCCATCCGTTGTCGAAGCCGCTGTATCAAACCCCCAGGAGGAAACAGAAGAAGATCCTTTTGATCTCGACTGGAGCGAGGAAGGCGGCGAAGGGCTTGAATTCAGTCAGAAAGACGACGCATTCGCTCTTGATGACACTTCAGGGCAGGCGTTTGACTTTGAAGCGGAGGAAGATGCTGAAGAGCGGCTTCAGGAGGACTCAACGCCTCCCGCTGCTGCTGAGTCGGATCTGGAGTGGGAAGAAGAACCTCTGCCGGATCTGAGTTTCTCCGAGGACCAGGCCTTTGATTCCAGCCTGCTGGATGATGCCCCAGGCGAGCAGGAATTAGACGGGTTGGCTGATGCGCCGATTCAGGACGAGCCAAAAAGCCGGGATGAGAGTTTTGCGGATGACGAATCCGGTCCGGATCTGCCTGGTCTGCATGAACTCGATTTCGAAGATCTCGAAGGAGAGCCCAGCCTCGAGGACGCCGCGGCTGGTGAACCCAGGGCTGAAGAAGATGCGGCCTGGGGAGAGATCAGCTTTGACGACGACGATTTTAAGCTGGAGGATGATCAGGATCAGCCAGCAGGCCGCAGCAAAAAAGCCGGGGAGCAGAAGGAGGGCCCCAGCGACCCTTTTGACCAACCGGAGCCGGCCCGCCAGGGGCCGGCTCCGGATTCTGAATCCCGGAGCATGAGTGAAACGCAGGACGGGGGAGAACGGGTTCATGAGGCGCGTTGCGTTCATCCGATAGCGCGGTTTGGCGCGTTCTGGCTCGACCTTTTTCTTGTGACCGGGGTTTTTCTGCTTTTCCTGGTCAGCGCCACGCGCTTGTTGTCACCCCTTGAGAGCCCGACGCTTCTCCCCTCCATGGGGGATCTCATCCACCTTTCCATTCCCTACTATCTGCTGCTTTTCAGTGTCTCATTTCTCTACTTTACCGCTTTCCACTTTTTTACCGGGCAGACGCCGGGAAAAATGCTGTTCGGCATGCGCCTTGAGCGCTGCGACGGTTCGACGCTGAGCCTCTCCGATGCCTTTCTGCATTCAGTGGGCGGACTTGCCGCGCTGTTGACCCTGGGGCTCGGATTCTGGGGCGCCTGCCGCGACCCTCAGGGGCGGGGCTGGAACGACCGTTTCGCCGGGACCCGACTGGTTTTCAGCGCAGATGATGAGGTTTGAATCTGAAAAAGAGGGTGTTCAGCCCATGCGCAGCTTCAGGAAGCTCTCCAGGTCAGGGCAGTTGAGATAGGGGTTGTGCTGCTTTTCGTAGGCGATGGTGGAGATTGCCTGCGGCCCGTAATTGTGACCGGGGTAGATTTTGGTTTTCGGGGGGAAGCCGGCCAGTCGCTGCAGGCTGTGGTACAGTGCGCGCGGATCGCTCCCCGGCAGGTCGGCCCGACCGACGAATGTCACGAACAGGGTGTCGCCCGTGAGCAGCGCGTCGCCTGTATAAAGGGTGATGGAGCCCGGTGAATGACCGGGGGTGTGGAGGATTTCAAGCGTTTCCCGTCCAATGGAAAGGCGGTCGCCGTCGCTGAGTTGACGATCGGCGTCGGGCAGATCGAGGGGGTGCCCCGCCAGCGGCACCTTTGCAAAATCCAGCACGGCCTGGTTGCCGGCCGTGTGGTCATGGTGTCCGTGGGTATTGATCAGCAGATCGAGCTGCAGGTTTCGCTCCTGCAGAATCTGCAGCAGATGGTCCGGCGCGAGGGACGGGTCGACGGCGGCCGCATGCCTTGTTTCGGGGCAGAAGGCCAGGTAGGAAAAGTTGTCCATTCGCCCGGCGGGAATCTGGATCACTTCCAGCGCCATGGTGTGCCTACCAGTATTCCGGCACCTGTTCGCCGGTGCCGATTTTGCGGATTTCACCGTCGATGACCTTGAAGCGGTCGCCGGTGGCGCGTACCAGCCATTCGTCGCCTTCTTCGGGCGGGAGGGGAAACTCACGATTTCCCAAGTATTGATCCTCGCCGTCGATCATTCCCCACCAGTCGAGGGCGCCTGTCTGCCAGAGTTTTGTTTTCAGAAAAAAGGCCATGCTTTTGCCTCTCCGATAAGTTTTCCCGCGACTATAAATCACTGCCGGTCTTCAGGTCAACCGTCGATCGCGGAACGATCGCGGCCTTGATGGGCGCGCGGTATTGTGCATATACTGTATCTTTGCTGCTTTCCAGCATGGGCTCGCAACTCCCGTGACAAGGGCCGCTTTTCGCCATCCCCGGCGCAAACACGCGTTGCCAGTGGAGATGCGAACCCGCGAGGTGAAGTTGATACTGATCTTTAAGGTTCGAATGCAAATGTGCTCGTTTATGTTCTATCGAAAGGATTTTTGAAATGGCTTTGAAGTTTGCCAAAATGCATGGCGCAGGTAACGATTACGTGTATGTCAACTGTTTCGAGACGGAGATTGAAGATCCCGCAGCGTTGGCTATAGAATTGAGCAATCGCAATTTCGCCATCGGCGCCGACGGCCTGATCCTGATCATGCCTTCGGAAGTGGCCGATGTGCGCATGCGCATGTTCAACTCCGACGGCAGCGAATCGGAGATGTGCGGCAACGGGATTCGCTGTGTTGCCAAATACGCCTATGACCACAAGCTCGTGGATAAAACCGAGATTACCGCCGAAACCGGGGCTGGCATCTTGACCCTGCAGCTCTTCCCCAATGCGGATGACAAGATCGAAAAAGTGCGTGTCAACATGGGCAAGCCCCGCCTCAAGCGTGGCGAGATCCCCATGACCGGCAGCGCCGAAGAGCAGGTGGTGGGGTTCGAACTGGAAGTGCTCGACCGCACTTTCCGCATCACCTGTGCCTCCATGGGCAATCCGCACTGCGTGATTTTCGTGGAGGATGTGGACCAGTTCCCGGTGGAGAAATACGGTCCGGTGATCGAAAATCATGAAATTTTCCCGCGTCGCACCAATGTCGAGTTCGTCGAAGTTGTCTCACGCACCGAACTCAAGCAGCGCACCTGGGAGCGCGGTTCAGGCGAAACCCTCGCCTGCGGCACCGGCGCTTCGGCGGTCACCGTCGCCGCCGTGCTCAACGATCTTACGGAGCGCAAGGTGCTCAACCACCTGCTTGGCGGCGACCTCGAGATGGAGTGGGCCGAAGACGGAAGCGTCTTCATGACCGGCCCCGCCATCCAGGTTTTCGAAGGGGTGTACGACCCCCAATAACCAATTTGCGCCGCCGGGAGAGGGGGGCATTTCGCCCCTCTTTCCCAACTTCACACTCCTCACGGGGAAGCCCATGGATGTAACCATTTTCGACCTGGACAACACGCTCTATGCGCCCGAGGCGCGCCTGTTCTCCCTCATCGACGTGCGGATCAACCGCTACATGACCGAGGTGGTGGGGATCGAACCGGAGCGGGTCGATGGTCTGCGGCGTCTCTACTGGCAGCGTTACGGGGTAACCCTCGGCGGCCTGATCCGCCACCACCAGGTCGATCCGGAGGATTATCTCGAATACGTCCACGACGTCGACGTAGCCCTCTGTCTGCGTCCCGACCAACGCCTGCGACAGTCGCTGGAAAGCCTGTCCGGCGTCAAAGTGGTGTTCACCAACGGGTCGCGCGGCCATGCCGATCGGGTGTTGCAGGCGCTTGATCTTGCGGATCAGTTCAGTGAAATCTTCGATATCCGCGTCGCCGACTACTGTCCCAAGCCCTATGCCGATCCCTACCACCGGGTGCTGACCCATCTCGGCGCAGACGCCGAGTGCTGCGCGATGATTGAGGATTCGGCGGATAACCTGCGTACCGCCAAGGTGTTGGGGATGCGTACCGTGCTGGTGGGTCCTGCTCTGCAGGCGGATTATGTCGACGCGCGGGTTGAGCGGGCCGATCAGGTGACGGAGGTGGTCATGGGGTGGCGGGGGCAGTCCCTCTGATGCGAGCCGTTCTTCAGCGTGTAAGTGAGGCGGCAGTCGTTGTCGATGAACGAACGGTCGGAGCGATCGGCCGCGGTCTGCTGGTTCTGCTGGGCGTCGGGCGCGAAGATGATGAATCCGATGTGCGCTACCTGGCGCAGAAAACGGCGGGGCTGCGCATTTTCGAAGACGAGCAGGGGCGCATGAACCGCTCCGTGAGCGATATCGGCGGGGCAGTGCTGGTCGTGTCGCAATTTACCCTGTACGGAGATTGCCGCAAAGGGCGCCGGCCTGGGTTTTCCGATGCCGCGCCGCCGCAGCGGGCGGACAGCCTTTATCGGGACTATGTGGCTCAATTGCAGGCCCTTGGCCTGACGGTCGCCACTGGAATATTTCAGGCCGATATGAAAGTATCCCTGGTCAATGACGGCCCGGTTACCTTTTTACTCGACAGCAAGCGGGAGTTCTGATGAAAGAACCTTTTACGCCCGCGGCACCCAGCCGCAGCGCCCTCAAACGCCAGGCCCACCAGGTGGAGGAGGTCGTTCAGGGGCTACTGAATCTCGGTGGTTCTCAGCTCGAACGGTTGCAGTGGGATCAACCGCTGCGCGCAGAACTCGACCTGGCCCGCAAAACGCCGCAACACGGGGCCCGCAAACGCCAGATCAAACATCTTTCTGCCCTGCTGCGGCGCGATTTCGATGCGCTGGAATCCGCACGCACTGTCCTTGAGGAGAGTACCGGCGCTCATCGGGTGCAGGTGCAGGATTTTCATCTATTGGAAGACCTGCGTGAAAGGTTGTGCCAGGAGCAATCCCGCGCAGATGCTCTCCAGGAGGCGTCACAGCGCTACCCGGCCTGTGACGAAGCGTTGCTGGAGCGGCTGGCCCGTTCTTACAGCGAAACCGGTGACCGACGCCCCTATCGCGAAATATTCCGCCACCTGCGCACGGCTGCTGAAAAGACGCCGAGGTGAAAAGCCGGGGCAGTTCCGTCTGAAAGGAGTCCGGGTATGACCGTTGTGGCCAAGAGGTTGTTGCTGGCGGCATTGATTGCCGCGACCTGTCTGCCGGCGCATGCCGAAATTTACCGGTGTCGCCAGGCTTCCGGTTCTCTGCTGATGACCGACGATCCGAGCAAGTTCCCGCCCGGCTGTACTCCGGTTGAAAAAAATGACAGTGAAGGCGAGGGCGCTGCGGGTTCATTTTCGCTGATGCCTGAAACGGAGGTGCCCAGCGCCGGGAGTGGGGAGGTCGAGCAGGCCGTGCGTGATCAGCGGCAGCGGCTGGAAGAGCGTCGCGACCGGATTGCGGAGTGGCGCGACAAGGCCCGCGAGCTGACATCGCAGTATGAGCAGGCGGTCGCGCGCCGAAATCAGGCCTATAGCAGCTGGAGTTATGACAGCCGCGAGGTGGTGCGCAAAAGCCTGGAAGAGATGACGCGCATCAAAAAAGAAAAGCAGCAATTGCTGCAGGAGGTGGAGAAGTCCCGGATTCCATCGCCTGACCGGCAGGCCATCAGGCAGACGCTCTCTGCGATCCCGGAATGATTTTCAGGAAATCTGGCGCAGAAAATAACTGTTCAGCATGGGGTCGTNNCATCCCTGGCCGTTTGATTGGCGCCATCCCTGGCGCCAAACACCCTTGACATGGGAGTGACGACCCCGTGAGGTGAATAGATATCGCAAAAAAAAAGAAAGCCCCTTATGAGAGGCTCTCCTTTTTTGCAGCAGTGAGTTCGGATCGATTTAAAGTGCTTTCTTGATCAACCCTTCGAGCTGATTTTTGGGGACTGCGCCCACGACCTGATCCACAACCTGTCCGTCCTTGAACAGGATCAGGGTCGGAATGCCGCGCACGCCGTACTGACCAGGAGTTGCCGGGTTTTCATCCACGTTGAGCTTGCCGATCTTGACCTTGCCGTCGTATTCGTCGGCAAGCCCGTCTACCACGGGGCTGATTGCTTTGCAGGGCGCACACCAGGAGGCCCAGAAATCGACCAGGACAGGGGTCGAGGATTTGAGAACTTCATTTTCGAACGAATCATCAGACAATTGGATGACTTTATCGCTTGCCATGAAAACACTCCTTTTGAGAAAAATCGTCACTGAAATTTACATCAGTTGTTTCAGGAAAGGATAAAGCAGCACCTGAAAAAATCAAGAGGGAATCGGGTTTGTCCGGTGGTACAGGGGAGATTTACCATTCTTGACAGCGGCCGTCGACATTCCTATCCTTTCGTTTTCGTTGGCCGACACCTTTACTTTTTTCTCCTCTATGCGGGGAGGGAGACATCATGGATCAGACTCGAATCGCCGAATCGATGCATAAACATACCGGCGTGCTGGAAGCCAGCCTGCAGAAGCACGGCGGAACGCTGTCACGGCTGGCGCGACGCCTGACCGAAACGTTCCACGAGGGCGGTCGGCTGGTGGTGATCGGCAGCGGTCAGTTCGGGGCGGTGGCCGATCTTGTGGCCAGTTTTTTCAATTACCGTCTGTCGTTGGAGCGGCCGGTGCTGCCGGCAGTTTCGCTCTGTCGTGATTCGATGCTGGGGTTGTCCCTCGGCCGCGACGACCAGCTTCAGCAGTTTTTCTCCCGTCAGCTGCAGGCGTTGGGCGGCGGGAGCGATCTGGTGCTGGCGTTCTCCGACGGCGCCCGCGACGAGGCTGTAGAAGAGGCTTTTGCGGTGGCCCGCGGGGTCGGCAGTTCGACGGCTTTCGTGTTTCGCGGCAGGGAGGAGGCTTTTTTCGGTGAAAAGCCCGATTTTCTGTTTGATATAGAGACCGACAGTACCGCCGATGCCCTTGAGGTGAGTCATTTCTGCGGCCGGGTGCTGTGCGAGCTGGTCGAAGGCGAATTGTTCGGGCTGTAATGGTGGAGAGCGCAAAGGCACCTGTGCCTGACTACCCCCTTTCGCTGCGTGTGCGGGGACGGTTGTGCGTGGTGATCGGTGCCGGCGACGTGGGGCGGCGCAAGGCGCTTGGACTGCTGGAGGCCGGAGCCAGGGTGAGGGTGGTCGATCCTGTGGCCGCGCGATTGCATGGCCTGGAGGAGGCCCATTGTCTGCCCCGCCCGTATCGGCCGGAAGATCTCGCTGATGCCTTTCTCGTATTTGCAGCGACCTCGGATCACGAGCTCAACCGCCGGGTTGCCGCTGATGCCCGAAAGGGAGGCGCCCTGGTGCAGATGGCAGACGATCCCGCGGGGAGTGATTTTTCCCTGCCGGCTCTGCTGCGGCGGGACGATTTGACGATAGCGGTTTTCAGCGGTGGGGGCAGCCCTGCGCTATGCTCCCTGCTGCGGGACGAAATCGATGCCGGTTTAGGCCCTCATTGGGGTGTTTTCCTGGAGATCGCGGCCGCCCTGCGGCGAAAGCGGTTGACAGGGTCTGATTCAAGCTCCTACAATCGTAATGTTTTAGATCAGTTGGCCGCAGCAGATCTGGCCGGCTTGATCGCGGCAGGAGATCGCGACGCCATTGAGCGCCTGTTGAGCCGTGTTCTCGGCACAAGTGTCTCTCTCGACCAGTTGGGGGTTTCCTTGTCGAAAGGATCGAAATGAGTTTAAACATCATTCTTTTCAAGCTCGCCCTGCTCGTCTATTTCTCGGCCACCATCCTCTACCTGGTCGATATCATTTCTCATCGTCAGAAGGCGGGCCTCGCCGCGCGCTGGGTGCTGTTGGGCGGTTTTGTGGTGCACAGCGCCACCCTGGTCGCGCGTTTTGTCGAAGCCGGCTATACGCCGGTGACCAATCTGCATGAATCCCTGTCCTTTTCCGCCTGGTGCGTGGTGGGGATTTTTCTGCTGTTCGATGTGCGCTATCGATTGGCGGTCATCGGCGCCTTTCTGACCCCGCTGGCCCTGGTGCTGATGGTGATCGGCGGCGTGACGGTGACCAACGTTGCGGAAATCAATCCCATGCTTCAAAGCTGGTGGTTTCCGATTCATGTGGCGCTGGCCTTTTTCGGCAATGCGGTATTTACCGTCGCTTTTGCCGTCAGTGTCATGTACCTGATTCAGGAGCGCATGGTCAAAAGCAAGAAATTTTCTGCTCTGTTTTATCGGATGCCGTCGTTGAACATTCTCGACGGCATCAATTATAGATGTCTGACTTTGGGTTTTCCGCTGATGACAATGGGGATCATCTCGGGAGCAATGTGGGCCAATTCGGCCTGGGGTGGGTATTGGCGCTGGGATCCCAAGGAAACTTGGGCCCTGATCACCTGGTTTCTCTATGCGGCGCTTCTTCACGGCCGCCTGGTGGTCGGTTGGCGTGGGCGACGCGCAGCGATTTTCATGATTGTCGGATTCTGCTTTCTGGTGTTCAGCTATCTCGGCGTAGGACTGCTTCTGCCGGGCGAACACAATTTCAAGTCGCTGCAGGGACCGTAAACTCTCCAGGAATGATGGCCGTATGAACATAATCGTCGTGGGGCTCAGTCACAAGACTGCCCCCGTTGAAATCCGTGAAAAGGTGGCGTTCGCTCCGACCGCCATGGAAAAACCCCTGCATGCGCTGGTGGCCTTGCCGTCGGTGACCGAAGGATTGATTGTCTCCACCTGCAACCGTGTAGAGCTGTATGTCACCAGCCGCGATACCGAGGAGGCAATCAACCAGCTCACGCATTTCCTCGCCGACTTCCACCAGCTTCAGGTGGACGATCTCGCGCCCCATCTCTATGCGCACAAAGGGCCGGAAGCGATCCGGCACCTGTTCAGGGTCGCCTCAAGTCTCGACTCCATGGTGATCGGTGAACCGCAGATCCTGGGGCAGATCAAGACTGCCTACGGTTACGCCACCGATCATAAAACCTCCGGCATCATCCTCAATCGTTTTCTGCACAAGGCCTTCTCCGTGGCCAAGCGGGTGCGCACTGAAACCCAGATTGCCAGCAATGCGGTTTCGGTTTCCTTTGCCGCCGTGGAACTGGCCCGTAAAATCTTCGACACCCTGGAGGATAAGACGGTCCTGCTGATCGGGGCAGGGGAGATGTGCGAACTCGCGGCGCGTCATTTCGTCAACAACGGTGTCTCGAAGGTTCTGGTCACCAACCGCACCTATGAACGCGCCGTCAAGCTGGCCGAGGAATTCCAGGGCAAGCCCATCCTTTTCGGCAACTTCACCGAACACCTGCACCGGGTTGATATCGTGCTGACATCCACCGGCGCCCCTGACTACATCCTGCATCACCAGGAGGTGGAAGGGGTGATCAAGCAGCGCAGGTACAAACCGATGTTCTTCATTGACATCGCCGTGCCGCGTGATATCGATCCCAAGGTCAATGACGTCGACAACGTCTATCTTTATGATGTGGACGATCTGCAGGAGGTTGTGCAGGCCAATCTCAAGGAGCGCCACAAGGAAGCCAAAAAGGCCGAGGCGATCATCGATCAGGAAATCCATCAGTTTCACCAGTGGCTGTCCTGCCTGGATGTCGTGCCGACCATTGTTGCGCTGCGCGAAAAGTTTGACGAGATTCGGCAGGCCGAGGTGGAAAAAACCCTCTCCAACCTCAAAGATCTCGGCAAAAAAGAGCGTAAAGCCATCGAAGCCATGGCTGCGGCGATTGTCAACAAGGCGCTGCACGCACCCATCACCGTTTTGAAGAAAACTCAGAACGGGGCAGAGGGCGACAACTACGTGGAGGCTGTACGCACCCTGTTTGATCTGCCCACTTGCTGCGAGCAGCAGGATGCGCAATCCTCGCCCCCCGAGAAGAACTGAATTCGTCCAGGAATATCACCTCTGAAACGACAACCCTTTAAGGAGTATGACCAACAATGAGCAAACAGACCCTGCGGATCGGCACCCGGAGCAGTCAACTGGCCCTGTGGCAGGCTAACTGGGTCAAAAACTGCCTGGAAGAGCGCTACCCCGGACTGGAAGTGACCCTGACCAAGATCAAGACCCAGGGGGATAAGATCCTCGATGTCCCGCTTGCGATGGTTGGCGGCAAGGGGCTGTTCGTCAAGGAAATTGAAGAAGCGATGCTGCGGGGCGAGGTCGATATCGCGGTTCATTCCATGAAAGATGTGCCGACGATCTTCCCCGAAGGCCTTGATCTGCGCTGCATCACCGAGCGCGAAGACCCGCGCGACATCGTGGTCCTGCGCTCCGGCCTGTCGAGCTGGCGCGATATTCCGCAGGGGGGGCGCATCGGCACCTCTTCGCTGCGCCGCAAGTCTCAGCTGCTCCATCTGCGTCCCGACCTCGAAATGCTCGATATCCGCGGCAACGTAGAGACCCGCATCCGCAAACTTACCGATGACAAGCTTGATGCCGTGGTGCTGGCGGCCGCCGGCATGAAGCGGCTGGGCTTTGCCGATCAGGTCGGCGAATACCTGGAGCCCGAAGTGTCGCTGCCCGCCATCGGGCAGGGGGCGCTGGGCCTCGAGACCCGCATTGATGATGAGCGCACCAACGAAATGATCGATTTCTTCCATCACCCCGAAACGGCCTATGCGGTCACCGCCGAGCGTGCTCTGCTGCGGCATCTCGAAGGCGGCTGCCAGGTTCCCATTGCCGCCTACGGAACCGTCAGCGGCGATACGGTCAATCTCACCGGCCTGGTGGCCAGTGTCGACGGCGCGCGCTTTCTCAAGAAGACCCGCAGCGCTCCTGTCGCCGAGGCGGCACAGCTGGGGATTTCGCTGGCCGAGGATCTGCTGGGGATGGGTGCCGGAGAAATTCTCAACGAAGTCTATCAGCACGAAACCTTCAACAGCGACCGTGAGGACGTCTGAGGCAGAGCCGGAATCGTTGGCTGCCATGATGGGATCGCTATGATGAAGCAGGGCATTGTCTACCTGGTCGGGGCCGGACCCGGCGATCCCGGCCTGATCACCCTCAGGGGGCGCGATTGCCTGCGCCGTGCTGACGCGGTGGTCTACGACTACCTGGCCAATCCATGCCTGCTGGAGGAAGCCCGCGCCGATGTGGAGAAGATCTATGTCGGCAAAGAGCGCGGCCGGCACCACCTGCCACAGGAGCAGATCAATGAGCTGCTGGCCGAGTTGGCGCAGGCCGGGAAAACGGTCGTTCGCCTGAAGGGTGGGGACCCCTATCTTTTCGGGCGCGGCGGAGAAGAGGCGCTCTTCCTGCATCGCGCCGGGGTGGAATTCGAGGTGGTTCCGGGCGTGACGGCCGCTTTTGCCGCCGCAGCCTATGCAGGCATTCCCCTGACCCACCGGGATTACACCACGACCCTGGGGCTGGTGACCGGCCACGAAAAGCCCGAAAAAAAAATGTCGTCCCTCGATTGGGGAAAGATCGCCACCGGCATGGGAACACTGGTGTTCTACATGGGGATGGTCAACCTGTCTCTGATCGTGCGGGAGCTGATCCGCAACGGCCGTTCTCCTCAGACCCCGGTCGCCATTGTGCGCTGGGCCTCCACCGCGCAGCAGCACAGCCTGATTGCCACCCTGGAGGACGTCGAAGAGAAGGCCCGTGCCGCCTCCATCGGTCCGCCCGCGGTCATTATCGTGGGTGAAGTGGTTGATCTGCACAAGCGGCTGGCCTGGTTTGAAAACCGCCCTCTTTTCGGTCGCCGCGTCCTCTCCACCCGCGCCGCCGCGCAGGCCTCCGGATTGCGGGATCTGCTTGAAGAGCGTGGCGCTGAAGTGGTGTCCGTACCCACCATCGCGCTGGCGCCGCCGGCGGACTGGGGGCCGGTCGACCGGGAGCTGGACCGCCTGGCGCAAACCGATCTGCTGATTCTCACTTCGGTCAACGCGGTCGATTTCTTTTTCGAGCGCCTGCGCAGCAAAGGCAGTGATGCGCGCGCCCTGGCCGGAGTGACGCTGGTATCGGTCGGACCGAAAACCGCCGAGGCCTTTGAACCTTACGGAGTCAAAGCGGACCTTGTGGCCGCCGATTATCGGGCCGAAGGGGTGGTCGCGCTGCTTAAAGAGCAGGGTGTCCAGGGGCGTCGGGTGCTCTATCCCCATGCCGAGCTGGCGCGCACGCTGATCCCCGATGAGCTGCGTGCCCTGGGCGCCGAAGTTGCGGCGCCGGTTCTCTATCGCACCGTTGTACCGCAAGAGGGTGGAGAAACCTTGCGCGAACTGCTGGTGAAAGGGGCCCTCGATGCGGTGACCTTCACGGCCTCTTCAACCGTTGATCATTTTGTCGCCATGGTGGGTGAAGATGCCGCCCCGCTGCTGCGCGGTGTCGTGGTGGTCTCCATCGGCCCGCTCACCAGCCGCACCGCCCGCAAGCATGGGATCGATGTAACGATCGAACCGAGTGATTACACACTGGAGGCCATGGTGGAGGCGTTGGCGCAGCATTTCAAAACACATCCCACCAGTCCCGTGCGGGATTGAACCCTGACAACAGTTCAGGAAGAATGGAAAAGGAGTCCCGATTATGTTCTTCCCCGAATATCGTGCCCGCCGCTTGCGCCGCACCCCCGGCATCCGCCGCATGGTGCGCGAAACCTTCCTGCGGGTGGATGATCTGATCTATCCCATGTTCAGCGCCTTCGGCGACAATATCCGCAAGGAGATCCCTTCCATGCCGGGGATCTACCAGCAGTCCATCGAGCATATCGTGGCCGAAGCCAAAGAGGTCCATGAACTCGGCATCCCGGCGGTTATCCTGTTTGGCATTCCTGAGGAGAAGGATCCTCTCGGGCAGGATGCCTACAGCGACGAAGGGATCATTCAGCGCACAGTGCGGGCCATCAAGGACGCGGTGCCTGAGCTGACGGTCATCACCGACGTCTGCATGTGCGAATACACCGACCACGGCCATTGCGGCGTCATCCGCGACGGGGATGTGGACAACGATGAGACGCTTAAGCTGCTGGCCGCCGAAGCGCTTTCTCATGCCCGCGCCGGCGCCGACATCGTGGCCCCTTCGGATATGATGGACGGCCGGGTCGCCGCTATTCGCGAAATTCTCGACGCCAACGGCTTCAACCATATCCCGGTGATGAGCTATGCGGTCAAATATGCCAGTGCCTACTACGGGCCGTTCCGGGATGCGGCCGATTCCACCCCGCAGTTCGGCGACCGGCGCTCCTACCAGATGGACCCTGCCAACCGCCGCGAGGCGTTCCGGGAAGCGGCGCTTGACCTGCAGGAATGTGCGGATTTTCTCATGGTGAAGCCTGCGCTGGCTTATCTCGATATCCTGCGCGACCTCAGTGACCGGTTCGACCTGCCGCTGGTGGCCTACAATGTCTCCGGTGAATATTCGATGGTCAAAGCGGCGGCACAGCTGGATTGGATTGACGAGGACCGCGTCATTCTGGAAACCCTGGTCGGCATGAAGCGTGCCGGTGCGGATCTCATTATTACCTATCACGCCAAGGAGGCCGCGCGCCTGCTGGCTTCTTCACGGGACTGACCATTCGCGCAGACCTTCGAGACGCTGGTACACTTGGTCTGGAATCAGGTATTGAGATATATTTTTCAGAATCCTGAACGGCGGCTGCGGAGTGTCAACCGATGAGTGCGGATCTCAACCTGGGGGAAAATCTCAGCCGCAGCGAGATGCTGACGGCCCTGACCCATTACTACAGGGCCGAAGTATCGCGCAGCCTGGCATGGCGAGAACGCCTCGACCGCACCACCAACTGGGCGGTCGGGGCGACCGCGGCCTTTCTTGGTTTCGGTTTTTCCCACCCGGAGATGACCCACGCCTTTTTTCTCTTCGGGGTGGCCATTATTTATATTCTGCTGTACGTCGAGGTGCGCCGCTACCGCTTCTATGATGCCTATGAGTTCCGGGTTCGTCTGCTGCATCAGAATTTCATCCACGGCATCCTCAACAGCCGCCTCACTGTGGCGCCCGGTGCGCCCTGGCTTGAAGACCTGTCTTCCGATCTGCGACACCCCCAGTATAAAATCACCTTGACTTATGCTCTCGGACGGCGCCTTTATGCCAATTACATGTCGGGTCCCGGAGGTTCAATAGTCGGGACAGAAACATTCCTGCATTTCCCGTTCACCTGATTTTCGGATAATTTTCCATGAGTGATTTTTTCAAGGATACCCTCGCCAACGGGTTGAGGGTGCTTACCGTTCCCATGCCTCATCTGCATGCGGTAGAGATGATGTTTTTCGTCGGCGTCGGCAGCCGCAACGAGGACTCCCGCGTGGCCGGCGTGTCGCATTTTCTCGAGCACATGCTGTTTCGCGGCTGCGAAGGCTATCCCACCGGGCCGGAGCTTGAGCGTGCTTTCGAGGCGATCGGCGGTTATGTCAATGCCGCGACTGATGTGGAGACCACCTGTTATCATTCGCGTGTGCACCCCGATCATGTTGACCGCGGCACCGCGTTGTTTGCGCAGATGCTGCAGGCGCCGCTGATGCATGATTTCGAGACCGAGCGCCGCGTGATTCTGGAAGAGGCCCTGGAGGATCTCAACGCCAAGGGCGAGGACGTCAATCCCGATAATCTCACGGCCGCCCTGCTGTGGCCCGGCCATCCGCTGGGACGCCCGACCATCGGCACCCGCGCCAGTATCGAGGGGCTGACACTGGATGACCTCAAGAAACACCACGCCACCTATTATCGCCCTGCCAACGTGGTCGCTGTGGCGGCCGGACGGGTCGGGCACGGCGGGTTTCTGCAATCCGTCGAACATTATTTCGGTGGCTGGCAGTCGGCACCGGCTCCGGATTCTACCTTGTTTGCGGTTCCTTCTGCTGAAAATGCCCCCGAATCGGTCTGGGTGCGCGACAGCGGCTCGCAGGTCTCATTGCAGATCGCTTTTCGCATTCCGGGGCGCACCGATGCGAACAATATGGCGCTGCGTCTTCTGCGCCGCGTGCTCTCAGGCGGGGGCAGTGCGCGCCTCATGCAGCGGCTGCGGGAAGAGCTGGGATTGACTTACGCGGTGGATGCGCAGATGGCGACGGTCGCCGAGACCGGCTCCTTCTCCATCGATCTGGCGTTGATGCCGGACAATGTCGAACAGGCGGTGGAAGAGGTTCTCGCGATGCTCGTTGATCTGTGCCGCAACCCGGTGCCGCAGGAAGAGCTTGACGGCATCCGGCGCGGGTTTCTCTACGAGCTGGAGTTCAGCTGCGATTTTACCGAAGAGATGGCCGCGCGCTACGGCTGGGGGGAGATGGTCGGCCAGGTGCGCACCCTGGAACAGGAGCGCCGCGACGTCGCTGCAATTACACCGGAGATGCTGCGTGAGGCCGCCTGTCGGACCTTCCGGCGTGAAACGCTGAAGCTTGCGGCGGCCGGACCCTGGAGAGCGGAGATGAAGCGACGGGTCAATCGCCGTCTGCAGACTTTTGATCCGCGCGGCTGAAACGCTCCCGCTCAGTCGACGTGGGACTCGACCTGCTCGGTCCCTTCGTTGAGTACCATGCCCACTTTCAGCAGCATGGCGGCCAGATCCTTCTGGCCGTAGGGACGCGCGGGGTGTGCCCCCCACACCGGTCCGGGCCAGGCCGCATCGCTTTCATAGCGCACAATATGATGCAGGTGCAGCTGAGGGACCTGGTTGCCGAGGGCGGCGATGTTGATCTTGTCGGCTCCGAACACGGTATGCAGCCGTTCGGCCAGAAAGGACGACTCCTGTAGCAGGGCGTGCTGGTCGTCGGTGCTGAGCTCAAAGATTTCACGCACACCCTCACGGCGGGGAACCAGGATGAACCAGGGGTAGTTGGCATCGTTCATCAGCAGCAGGCGGCACAGGGGGAAGTCCCCCAGCATGTGGGTGTCGGCCTCCAGCCGCGGATCGAGTTCAAACATGCGTTATTCCCTCCTTGTTGATCACTTTTGAGCATGGCCCGCAGGGTGCGGCGAGCATTATTCTGGATATTTACCAACTGTTCAGCACGGGTTCGCAGCTCCCATGAGGTCGAATTTCACTTCAACGGATGCGGATCGTTTTGTAGAGAAAATTCTTGAAGCGGAAGAAGACCTTCTGTTCTTCCGCGTCACTGCTGCGCGGGTCGCAGGCGCGCAGCCGCTGCGCCATCTTCGGCATGGTGGTCGCGCCGTCGTCGCGGGCTCTCTCCACCAGCGCCAGCACCGTTTCGCGCGTCAGGTGATTGGACGAATAGGGCTGGTGCACGGCTGACCAGAAATCCTCCCGTCCCGCCAGAATGTCGTCATAGATGCGTACCGCCACCTCTTCGGTCAGTTTGCGGGTCTGATCGCGGGGTTCCGCCGCGGGTGCTCCCGCCACCGCGGTCCGGATATCCTCCTCCGAGATCATGGCTCCACGCCTGAAGAACAGCGCTCGCAGCAGGATACTGCGCAACTCGCGGATATTGCCGGTGAAATGATGATTGGCAAGGGCTTCGCGCGCCCCGCGGGTCAAGGTCGGCTGGTCGTTGTCGCTTTCCTCGGGCTTTTTGTAGATGCGAAAGAGCTGTCCGAGAAAATGAGTGGCCAGGTCGCCGATATCCTCGCGGCGCTGATTGAGCGACGGCACCTCGATGGTCAGCTCCGTCAGGCGGTGGTAGAGATCTTCGCGGAAATCGCCGTCTTCGATCAGCTGATGCAGGTTCTTGTTGGTGGCCGCCACCAGCAGCACCCGGGCGTAGCGCGTGGTGTTCTCGCCGAGACGGACAAAGCCGCCGTTGTCGAGAAAGCGCAGCAGCTGCACCTGGGTTTTGGGATCGGCGTCGCCGATTTCATCGAGAAACACGATCCCGCCGTGGGCCTCTTCCAGAATCCCCATGCGGTCGGCGTGAGCGCCGGTAAACGCGCCGCGCTTGTGGCCGAAAAGCTCCGAATAGGTCAGCTCTCCGCTGTAGGCGGCGATATTGGATTTTTTGACTGGCAGCTCCCGCCCGGGGCGGATCTTTTCGCGGTAGATTTCGTTGAGGCGTGAGTAGATGTTGTTGAAGACGAATTCCTTGCCGCTGCCGGTTTCGCCGGTAATCAGCAGCGACGGCAGTCCCAGGGTCGCCTCGCGGATGCTGGCCTGGCTCCAGAAGGCGATGCGGTTGGCCAGCGGCGGCGCCACGCGCTGTATGAATTCCACCACCTGCATGGCCTTGCTGGAGTTGCCGATGATATTGCCGAGTTTGTAGGAGGAGACCTTCGGGTCCTTGTAGCCGACATCGGAGCGCAGCTGGTTGACCTCGGTGGTGAGCTGTTCGATGCGCCGCCGGTCGCCGAGGTGGCGCGAGATCATGCGCTCGATCAGGGTCAGGATGCGCTGATGCTCATCGGTGAAGAAATGCGGGCGCATGCTGTCGAGGCAGATCACCGCGATGACCTCTCCCTCGCAGATCACCGGCACCGCCAGCTCCGAACGAATCGTTTCAGTGATCTCGCGATAGAAGCCGCCGGCGCTCTTTTCCGCGATCGTGTCATCGATGCGGTGCGGCCTGCCGGTGGCGGCGACGAAGCCGGTGAGGCTGCGTTCCTCGCGCGGCAGTTCCGAGCCGCCGATGGGGATCGGGGCGATATTCTGCTTGAGCCACTCCTTGCTCTTGGCGCCGACCACGCGTCCCTCGCTGTCCTCCACCACCAGCCATTTGCGCTCGTCGATCTGCTCCACCAGGGCGATGCTGCCGGTGTCGGCGCCGATGATTTCGGTGGCTTTGGACAACACACGATTCAGGAAGGGGGCCAGCCCCTCAAAGCGCTGCTGCAGCAGGTCGTTGATCTCCGCCAGCACCTGGATTTCAATATGCTGCCCGCCGATCTCCTGGATGGCGCGCTCAACCATGTCGGCATGCTCTTCCAGCAGACCTTTTTCAAAATCGCTGAAGGTGTGCGTTTCCCTGGTATAGTAGTTGACGAGGCAGATGACCCGCCGGGTGCGCGCCTCGTAGCGCGGCACCAGAAACAGGGACTTGAGGCCGAGCTGATCCGTCAGGTAGCGCTTCTGCAGGGTTTCCGATTCCAGATAGGGAAAATACAGCGGTGAAAGCAGGGTTTCGTCGGTAATGACCCCTGAAGCGTTGATGAAGCGCGACAGCAGGGATTGACCGGGTCCCAGGCTGACCAGCTTGTGGTCTTCGTAGAGCTGCTTGGTTTCTTTCTCCTTGGAGTAGGAGGCCAGGATGCGCAGCCCCGCATCGCCGGTTTCTCCCGGCGGCGCCGGCACCAGCACCGAAGCCAGCGCCAGCTTGTCGATCAGGCGCACCGCGGATTTAACCATGTGCAGCGCCGCCTCGCGCTTCTTTGCGGCGTCCACCTGCCGTGCCAGCAGAATCTGCTGGTGGTATTTGCGGGCCTGGTCGATGACCGGGGTGACCTGCGCCAGAAACTGCTTGAGCTGGTCGCGCTGCAGGGGGGTGGGAACCTGCCCGATCTGTCCGCTGTCGATACATACCACCCCCAGCGCGCGACCCTCGTGAACCAGGGGGATGAGGTAGCTGGCGGCAATGTCGAATTTCTCCGCCAGCTCGCGGGCATAGGGAGAGGACTGCGCGGCGACATCCTCCATCACCAGCTCTTCCTGATTGATGTAGACACGCGATACGGCGAAGCTGGAGTTGTTGATGGGGAAGGATTTGAGCAGTATCAGGTCGGCATACGGGCCCGAGGCCTGGGAGCAGGCCAGTATCCCCCGCGTCAGATCCTCCAGGTAGACACGGCTGCGGGAGCGTTGCGACAGCAGCCTCAAGGCCTTCTCCAGCACATGGAGAATGTCGGTGAGGTTCTCCTTGCCGTAGCTGAGAATTTTGTTTGAAAGTTCGTTCAGACGAGCAGCGGGTTCCGGATTCAAGCTCATTCTCCGCAATGGGGTGATGATATCGGGGTGATCGAAATATCGACGGGCAAGGGTAACGTCCTTGCCGAATCCGATCATAACGCTGCACCGCTTTTCGCGCAACAATCCGTTTTTTCTCCGTTCTTGGTGCGGTTTGGCAGCTGCGGATCTTGCACCTGACGGATAGTCAAAATGGGGCTTTTCCTGTATGGTGTGGATTCTGTCATAATTTTCAATCTATGAAGGATGGGAACTTTTGAATCCGAGTCGTTTCGTCATTGTCGGAGTCGGCAACATCGGTCTTCAGTTGATCAAGATGTTGTCGCGCGATTTCACCCTGACCTGCATCGACAACAATGCCCAGATGCTTGAGATGGTCAAGTCGCTGCGCGGCGATTCCGTCAGGGTGGTTGAAGGGGATGCCACCAGCCGCCTGGTGCTGGAAGAGGCCGGAATCGGCGGGGCTGATACGGTGATCATTACAACCACCTCTGAAAGGGTCAACCTGGAGGTGGCGCGGGTGTTGCGCGAACATTTCGAAGTGCCGCGCATCATTGCGGTGGGGATCACCAAAAAGGGAATCGAGACCCTGGACAACTTTGATGTCGAGGTGGAGAGCATCTTCAACCTCAGCGCCCTGGGGCTGCGCAACCGCCTGGAGCACAAGACCAAGGCGGTGCAGGGGATCGGCCTGGGCAAGAACGAGATTCTCGAAGTCGAGGTTCATCCCAATTCCCGCGTCGCTCACAAGCGGCTTTCTTCCATCAACCCGCACAACTGGCGGGTCGGCATCATCTACCGTGAAGGCAATATCGTCATACCGCGGGGGGACACCATTCTCAAGCCGAAGGATCGCCTGATCATCCTGGGCGACCCGCGCGTACTGCAGACCGTGGCCGAGATCCTGACCTTCCGGTTTCAGCATTTTCCGCTGGAATACGGCGATACTCTGCTGGTGCTGCTGGAAGGGGACGAAACGGAAGATTTTTTCTCCGAACTCGGCTATATACACAGTGTATTTCCCTTTGAGCGCATGCGGGTGCTGCATCCTGAAAAAAACAACGGTTATGTCGAAGCCGTGCGACGACAGATCGAGGAAGCCGGCCTGCGATCGGCTGAATTCACGACGCTGACCGCTAAAAAATCGGTTGCGGCCGCCCTGGATTCTCTCTCACAGGAGCCGGACCTGCGCATCGGCATGACGGTCCTGTCCCGGCCGCGCCTGGTGGATTCTCTCGGCTCGATGTTCGCCCGTTCTCAGAAAAAAAGCTATCTGCAGGATCTGGCCCATCGGGTGCGCAGTCCTGTGGTTCTGGCCGGCGGCAGCCACCCCTGGAAGAAGGTCGCCGTGCCCTGTACCGATCCGGAAAACGTGCAGCATGTGCTGGAAACGGCCTTGGAAATGTCCTCGGCGATCAACTATGAAATCGAAGCGCTGCTGGTCAAGCCTTCCGATTACATCGCAACGGATGAAGAGCAGGATGCCTTTTCGGTGATGAAGAAAACCGTCTCCGATCTGAGCTACATCTACAAGGCCACTATTCGCGCCACTGAACTCAGCGGCAACCCGATCCGCTCGTTCTGCGAGCACGCACGCGATTACTCCCTGGTGGTCAGCGACCTGACCGCCTGGAGCGATCGCGGTTTCGTGCGCTCCCTGTTCAACCCCGATGTGGCCTGGAATATCGTGCGAAAAACGCCCGTGTCCGTCATGATCGTCCCGCCGCCGGGCGAACTTATCTAGGAGGCTGCCGGACTTTGGAAGAATCTACTGCGAAACCGGCAAATCGGCCCATATTTCGGAAAATCCAAATTTGCCAATTTCTCGCGACGATCCCCAAAGTCCGACAGCCTCCTAGCGGAGCGAAAGCATGGTTCATCATTATCTGCCTATTTTTCTGATTGTTCTCGGCGCGGCCATCGTGCCTTTTATCGCACGGCGCATGCGAATCCCCTCGGCGGCTCTCGAGATCGTCTACGGCCTGCTGTTGTTCAATTTCATTCTTGATGAGCGCCCAAACTGGTTCCCGCTGTTTCGTGAACTGGGACTGGTCTATCTCATGTTCATCGCCGGTATGGAGCTTGATCTGCGCAGCCTGCGGCGCGGCGGCCGCGCCGGTTGGTATGTGCTGGTATCGGTGGTCTCCTTCACGCTGACGCCCCTGTTGTTTGTCGCTCTGGGACTGCCTTTTTTTCTCGGGGTGGCGGTGGCGATGATCTCAGCGGGGATCGCGGTGCCGGTCCTGAAGGAAACCGGCCTGATGAAGACGCCGCTGGGGCAGAACATCATGGGTGTTGTGCTGACCGGCGAACTGCTCTCCATTATGGTACTGGCCCTGATCGATGCCTATCACAAGCACGGCATGACCTGGCTGGCCGCCGCCGAGCTTCTGAAACTGACCCTGGTGTTTGCCCTGGCCGTAGTGGTTCTCAAGGCGATGCGCCTGCTGGCCTGGTGGTATCCGGCGCGGGTGCAGAAGGTGATGGAGAGCGAAGATCCGGTCGAGGAGGGGGTGCGTATCGTTGTCACCGTTGCCTTTGCCGGCGGCCTGCTGGCCATCCTGGTGGGGGCGGAGGCAATCCTCGGTTCCTTCCTCATGGGGGTGGTGTTTACTTTCGTCTTCCGCAACAAGGGACGCTTTGAGGAAAAGATCAACGCGTTGGGGTTCGGTTTTCTGATCCCGTTTTTCTTTATCGGCGTCGGCTCCGATCTGACCCTGGATGTAGTGACTTCATGGGATACGGTACAGCTTGCGGTTTTTCTGACCCTGGCGGTGCTGATCAGCAACCTCTCGCCGCTGCTGGTGGCCCGGCCGCTGGGGCTGACGATACGCGAAGCGACCGCCATGGCCATCCTGCTGTCTGCCCCTTTGACCATGATCGTGGTGGCGGGCACCATGGGCAAGCGCATCGGCGTGCTGCCGCCTGAGATGACCGGCCCGCTGGTACTGACGGCACTGCTGGCGAGCCTCCTTTATCCTTCTTTATTCCGGCCGTTGGCACAGAAAGTGGTCCCCTCAAACCAGGGTGAAAATGGATCAAAGTAGCGGTTTGACTTATTCAGTTTTTCCTGTTGATGTTTTTTGATTAAGCGCTTAAAATAAATTTCTGTTGTCATCCGCCTTGCGTATGTGCCGTTCGGCTCATTTATAGAAGAGGGTAGCTATGAGCGAAAATTCGTGCGTCCGCCGTGGCATCGAGCCTTGTGAAGAGGTGATCCTGCTGGTTGAGGATGCGCGGGGGTTCGCCCGCATCGTGACGCGTATTCTGGAGAAGGCGGGATTCAGCCTGGTCACTGTTGCCAGCGGCACCGATGCCCTGGCCTGGCTGCGCGAAAATGAACCCGCTTTGATGCTGCTCGATTATACCCTGCCTGACATGAACGGGCGGACCGTTATCGAAGCGTTGCAGGCTGACGGCCGCTCCGTTCCTTTCGTCATCATCACCGGCAACGGCGACGAGCGTGTGGCGGTGGACATGATGAAACTCGGGGCCTCCGACTATCTGGTCAAGGACGAGGCTTTTCTCACCCTGCTCCCCTCTGTTGTGCGCCAGACTCTCGATCGAATCTACGTTTCGCGGCGACTGCACGAAACGGAAGAGAAACTGGAAGAGCGCCAGGAGCATCTGCGCGCTTTTGCCGCCGCTCTGCCCGATATGGTTTTCGTGCTCGACGAACAGGGGCGCTTTGTCGAGACTCTTTCCGGGGAGGACAGCTCCAGCGCGCCCTGGTCGGGTTCTCTCAAGGGGCGCCATGTGCGCGATGTGTTCGGGGCGCGCAATGCCCTGCTGTTTCAGGGGGCGATTCAGGAGACTCTGGCCAGCGGGGCGACTCAGGTGGTGGAATACTCTCTTTTTGACACCAAAGCCGATCGCTGGTTCGAGGGGCGTACCGCGCCGGTCAATTTTCGCGACCGTCCCGGCCTGGTCGTCTGGGTGGCGCGCGATATTACCGAGCGCAAAAAGTCCGAAGAAGAGTTGCGCAAGCTGCTGCGCGCCATTGAGCAGAGCCCCAGCATCGTCATGATCACCGATGCAGAGGGGGGGATCGAATATGTCAATCCCACCTTCTGCCGGGTGACCGGATACAGCACCGAGGAAGTGCAGGGCCAGTCGCCCACCCTCCTGAGATCGGACGTGCACCCCGAAGAGTTCCATCGCGAGATGTGGGACGATATTTCCAGCGGGCAGGACTGGCGGGGCGAGTTTGCCAACCGCCGCAAGTCCGGCGACATCTATTGGGAACATGCCATGATTTCGCCGGTGCGCAACGAGCGCGGTCATGTGACTCACTATCTCAAGGTGGCCGAAGATATCACCGACCGCAAGAATGCCGACGAGAAGATTCACACCCTGACCTATTTCGACGCCCTGACAGGGCTGCCCAACCAGGCGCTCTTCAACGACCGTCTGCGCCAGGGCATAGCCGCCGCTCACCGGGCCGGTGAAAAGCTGGGTGTGGTGGTGGTCGACATCGATCATTTTCAGCGCATCAACAATGCCTTTGCCCATGGGTTCGGCGATCAGGCTCTGCGCATGGTGGCCGATCGTCTGCGCCGCACCCTGCGCGAAGAGGATACCATCGCCCGCTTCTGGGGGGACAGCTTCCTGCTGGCGCTGCCGCACCTGCGCTCCGAGGATGATCTGCTGCGCGTCACCTACAAAGTCAGCAACGCATTTATTGCGCCGTTCCGAATTGAGCAGCGCGAGATCTTTCTCACCGTCAGTATGGGGTTGACCCTGTTTCCCTCCGACGGCACCACGGTGGATGCCCTGCTCAAGAACGCCGAAGCGGCCCTGGCCCGCAGCAAGGAGCAGGGTCCGGGCGGTTTCGCATTATACTCGCCCAGTATGAACCGGCAGGCCTCCGAGAGCCTGATGCTGCAGGGCGACCTGCGCAAGGCCATCGATTGTGGCCAGTTCGAGCTGTTCTACCAGCCGCAGCTCGACGTGGCGACGCGCCGTGTGGTGGGGGCCGAGGCGCTGGTGCGCTGGCGGCACCCCACGCAGGGCCTGCTTTTCCCCGACAAGTTCATCCAGATGGCCGAAGAGACCAATCTGATCTGTCCGCTCGGCGACTGGATTATCCTGGACGCCTGCCGGCAGCTGGCTCAGTGGAACAAGGCCGGTGCCCGCAATTTCCGCATGTCCATCAATCTCTCGCCGCGCCAGTTCCACTCTTCCGATTGCGTTGCCGTGATCGAGCAGGGGGTGCGCGAATACGGCATCGACCCGGCGCAACTGACCTTCGAAATCACCGAAACCCTGATCCTGTGGAACACCGAAAAAGCCATCAGCGCTCTCAACCGCCTCAAAGAGATGGGGTGTCATGTCGCCATCGATGACTTCGGCACCGGTTATTCATCCCTGGGCTATCTGCAGAAATTCCCCCTCAACACGATCAAGATCGACAAGAGCTTCGTCATGCAGTGCGACCGGAATCCGCAGGACGCCTCTATCTGCCGCACCATTATCGCCATGGCTCACAGCCTCGGCCTGCGGGTGCTGGCCGAAGGGGTTGAAAAGGAGGAGCACTACGGATTTCTGCGTGACAATGGCTGCCATGAGATGCAGGGGTACCTGTTCAGCAAGCCGGTTGCGGTAGAGGAGTTCAGCAGCCGCTGGCTCACCCAGGTCTGAGCCCCGCCTACCTCACTCCTCACTCCTCACGTCCTTTTCAGGAATTGGGTCCATTGCCAGATAATCGCTCAGAGTTCTCAGGTAACGGGTCGCTTTGTCGGCCTGTTCCGCCAACCGGCGGATGTTGCTCAGGGTATCGAGATGGTCGACCAGGTCACGCACTCCGACATGCCCTTCGGTGCCGGCGCGCAGCATACGACTTTTAAGCTCCTGGTAGCTCTTCTGCAGCGTGGCCATGCGCTCCTGTCCCGGTGAATCGCCTTCACGGTCGATATCGTTGAGGTATCTGACCACCATCCCTTTGAAACTGCTCACAGCACCTTCCAGTTCAGGGTGATCGAGATCTGAAAGCTTGTCCTGCGCAGCGGCCACCATGGTTGCCAACTCCGCCATTTCGCTGTCGTAGCGGGAGACCCGCAGGGCGTTGGGCAGCACCTCGGAAAGCACCTGGGGCAGGTTGCTGCGCTGCATGCGGCTGCTGAACTCGCCGGTGGCTTCCACAAGATGGTCGATGGTGGACCGCTCGCGCTCCAATCCAGCAGGGGAGCCGTGCTCGCTGCTGATGGCTTCGCACGCCATACGGCGGCTGATTCGGCCAAGGCGATCGAGTTCCTTATGCAGGGCCTGCAGGGCCAGTACCGGCGTATCGGTGAGAGTGCGGTCGAGATATCTGGGGGCGGCTTCATCTCTTTCGCTGCGGCGGAAGCGAGTCTCGAGAAACCCGACCAGGATCGAAGTGAAGGGCCACAGCAGAAGCACGCCCAGCACATTGAAGGCGGTATGAAACAGGGCCAGTTCAGTGGCCGGATTGTGCGTCAATCCGAGCAGGGCACGCAATGATTCGAGACCGGTCAGCATCAGCGGCAGGATGAGCAGCGCCACCAGGCCGGTAATCAGGTTGAAGGCGATATGGGCCGCCGCCACCCGCTTGGCCGCCGCGGTGGCGCCAAGCACCACCAGCAGGGCGGTGATGGTAGTGCCCACGTTGGCGCCGATCACCATGGCGGCGGCGTCGGTCATGCCGATGACCCCGCCGGCCGCCGAGGTGAGCACCAGCGCCAGCGCCGCGCTCGAGGACTGCATCAGCACCGTCAGCAGAAAGCCGGCGCCGACAAAGGCCGCCAGCCCCAGCAGCCCCGTGCCGTCGAGGTTGGTAAACTGGATGCTCTGTCCCAGGTCGCCGAACGCCGCCTTGAGGACGTCGAGTCCCAGAAAAAACAGCCCGAACCCGGCCAGGGTTTCACCGAGATGGCCGATGCGGCGACCGCTGCGTGTGACCCGCAGGAACATGCCGACCCCGATGGCGGGCAGGGCAAAGACCTTGATGTTGATGTCAAAGCCCACCGCCGCCACCAGCCAGCCGGTCATGGTGGTGCCGATGTTGGTGCCGTAGATGATGGTCAGCGCCTGGCGCAGGGTCATCAAGCCCGCGTTGACGAACCCGATGGCGGCCACCGTCACCATGGCCGAGGCCTGCACCAGCGCCGTGATCAGCGCTCCCGACAGAATGCCGCGCAAAGGCGTGCGGGTCGAACGCGCCAGCACCTGGCGCAGGGCGCGGCCGGCGGCCAGTTTCATGCCGTCGGTCATCAGCATCATGCCGAGCAGAAACAGGCCGATGCCGCCGATCAGGCTTCCGATCATGTTCAAAGACACATCAACTCCTGTCAGATCGATGGTAAAGGCTCTGCCCCCACCCTGACCCTCCCACGCTGGGAGAGGGAAAAATGAGCCGTATTCTCAAAGTTGGGGGAGGTTGGGAGGGGGGGCTCGGCACGCTGCCCATACCAACCAAAGCATCACCGCTTGACGGCGGCTCAAGCATGGCGCACATCCTCCAACCGCCCCTTCCACACAAGCTGCAGCGCGCCATCAATATGCCAGCCCACCTCGCCGTAAAAAGGGACCCGCACCCCGCCGCACAGACGATAATCGGAAAAATGGCCCTCCCAGGGCATTTCCAGAAAGCCCTCCTTGAATCTCCCGATCCGGCCGGGGGTGTAGATGCCACAGACCTCGTTGCGCTCGTTGAACCGAAAGACCAGCGACACCTGCGTTCCCCGGTCGTTGAGGGTCGCCAGCGCCGAATGATCGTCAAGGGCCTGCCATGCCACCCCCGCCTGCGGCAGCAGAGCCGTGGGGCACCACACCGCTTCGGCCAGAAAACGGTGCAGGGCGCCTGAGTTGAGCTGCGGCAGATTTTGCTCCGTCCCCAGCGGCAGGGCTGAACAGAGACTCACCCGTCCTGTCCCCAGTCCGTCGATGTAGCTGTCGATGACCTGGAGGTGGGCACCCAGAGGCAGACCGATCCGCGCCTTCCACACAAAGCCGCGCGCCGGCGGCGAGATCTGCTGCTGCGCGGTGAAGGCAAGCCATTTCCCGGAATCCACGCCGGTGCGCAGCTCTCCTTTCTGGGTCATTTCCACAAATTGAATTAATTTCCGGCCATCGGTGAGGACATGGCGAAAGTAGCGGATGACTGGCGGCGGCAAGGCGGAGAGGGAGGCAAGGTCAACGGTATGGAGACTTTTCGCGGCAGAGAGCTTTTCTTTCAGACTTTCTGCAAAAGAAGCCTCCCGTGCACGGCACAATAGAAGAATGCCGCCACCTGAAGCAACGACTATGGCGCTCAATATCCACCAGGAGTTCATAAAAGACAACAAGGAGAAATGGCCCAATCTTTCTAAGAGGAACGATCAAAAGTGCAGGCTAATCCAAGCCGCGAGATCGATCAAGATTTAAAAATCGTAGAATTCATACCTTGTTTCTGATGGTTTTGTGTGATATTAGCATGGACTCATCATAAAGGCGGTTCTCCTCTCCAGCACTTGGTTCCTTCTCACGGGAAAGTCTTAAGGATACGACATGGGCTGGCTCATCCCCTCGGTTATAAGTGCCCTTTTGGGCACGCTGATCCTGGTTTTCAGCTACGGCTACCTGTTTGCGGTTTATCGCGAGCGATTCATGGGGATCTGGACCCTCGCGTGGGTCTTCTACGCCCTGCGATTCGTGAGCCAGTTGATCATGCTGCGCAGTGGGGAGAGCCCGATTCTCCTGTGGTCTGCCCAGGTCTGCTCCCTGATGTCGGCGATTTTACTGCTGGCCGGTGTCATGGCCTTTCTGGGAAAAAGACTCGCCTTAAAGTGGATTTCGTTGGCGTTGGCAGTCGTTGCATGGATCTCGCTGGGTGCCGCCTGGAACCTTTCCTTTGAAGTTCTCACGTTCCCCGTATTTGCCCTCCTGGGCATCAGCAATATCGCTGCGGGGGGGGGTGCTTCTGCGCTCTTTGAGTCAGGTCGGCTTTGGACGCTATCTGGTGGGTTGGGCGTTTATCATCTGGGGGCTTCACAAGTTCGACTACCCGCTTCTGCGACCGATCGAATGGCTGGCGCCCTGGGGCTATCTGCTGGGTGCCGGGCTCTCCTTTACCGTTGCCATCGGAATTCTGGTGATTTACTTCGAACGGGAGCGAACCTGTCTCAGCGAAAGCCGGCAGCGCTACCGCAGCCTTTTTGAAAACTGCCACACGGTCATGTTGCTGGTCGATCCTCAAACCGGGGCCATTGTGGATGCCAACCAGGCCGCCAGCGATTATTACGGCTGGAGCAGGAATGAACTACGGAGCAGGAAGGTCGGGGACTTGAACACTCTGCCTCCTGCCGAGTTGAAGGAGGTCATGGGCCGCGTCTTAAACGAAAGCAGTCAATATTTCACCTTCGAGCATCGTCTTGTCGACGGCTCTCTGCGTGACGTCGAAGTTTTTTCCGGCCCCATTCAAATCGACGGCCGCCATCTGCTCTATTCCATCGTTCATGACATCAGCGAGCGCCGCTCGGCCGAACGCCAGCTGGTAGCCGCCAAAGAGCAGGCGGAAGCGGCCAGTCGGGCCAAAAACGAATTCCTGGCGAATATGAGCCACGAGATCCGCACCCCCATGAGCGGTGTGCTGGGAATGCTCGACCTTCTGCGGGACACCGACCTTGACCCGGAACAGCGCGAACTAGTGGCCGCGGCGGTTGATTCAGGCGGTCTGCTGTTGCATATCATCAGTGACATTTTGGATTATTCTCGCATCGAGGCCGGATTCGGGGAGCTCAAGGAGGAGCCTTTCGATCTGCGCCAGGCGCTATTGGAAGTCACCACGGTTTTCAGGCGTGAGATTGACCTGCAGGAGCTCAATCTTGACCTGCAGGTCGACGATGAGGTTCCCGTCTCGATTTTCGGTGACAGTGGTCGTCTTCGGCAGATCCTTCTTAATCTTGTCGGCAACGCCATCAAGTTTACCCCGAAGGGCAGAATCGAGGTCCGTGTGGAAAATCTCCCTGCCCTGGCGGAAGACCAAGTTCGCCTGGGATTCGCTGTCAGCGATACTGGCATTGGCATTCCGAAAGACCACCTGGAGAAGATCTTTGTCCCCTTTACCCAGGTCGATGGCTCCCCGTGTCGACTCTACCAGGGGGCAGGGCTGGGCCTGAGTATCGTTCAGCGCCTGGTTCATCTGCTGAAGGGGCGGATCGAAGTAGAAAGCGAGGTGGGGCGCGGAACGACTTTCAGGTTTGAAATACCCGTTCGGCCCTCGCTTTCTCCCCGCATGCAATCGCCGGCAACGGAGTCGAGGCCTGGAGAACGCTCTGAAGCCGGTCGCATCCTGCTCGTGGAAGATAACCCCGTCAATCGTCTGATGGCCTCGAAAATGATCGAGCGGGCAGGGCATTCCGTTCAGGTTGCGGAAAACGGGCAACAGGCGCTGGACAGGCTCCGGGAACAGAGCTTCGATCTTGTCCTCATGGACATTCAGATGCCGGTGATGGATGGCAGGGAAGCGACCCGCATTATCCGGTCCGGGGAGTGTGCGGGAGTCGGTCCGAAGCAGACGATCATCGCCATGACCGCTCATGCGATGTCCGGAGACCGGGAGGACCTCCTCGCTGCGGGCATGGATGATTATCTCGCCAAACCGGTGTCCTTGAAGCGTTTGCAGCAGGTCCTCGCCCGCCATCTGAGTCCGCCGTGATTCGCTCAATTCATTTTCTCGACAACGAATCATGAGCGCTAACGGGCGAATAGATTGAACGCCTCCCATCTCCACGGGTTTGCTCAGCGAGTCGTCCATCCCGGCCCCGATGAATTTCTCCCGATTTCCCTTCATGCTATGAAGCAAAAAATGAGTTTTTGGAGGCAGGGGATATAGCTGACGGAAAAAAGACGGCCTTCCTTTGAGAAGAAGACCGTCTTTAGTGGGCTTTCAAGCTTAAAACTGTTAACGACTAATAGCGTTCAAACTCCTCATCGACTTTATCTTTTCCGGCACCCATCTCCAACTGCACGCCGGATTTTTCATTGCCCCAGTTGCCTTGATCTTTCCCCGCCGTTTTGGGTTTCTGCTGTGGCGGTGCAGCCTTATGAGCCAGCGCGGGTTGTTGAGATTTATTCGGCATGGCGGCGGGCTTGGGGCGCCCCAGGGTGTGGCCGCCTCCGTTGCCGAGGCGGAAATAGCCGATGGCCTGCTGCAGCTGCTCCGCCTGGCTGGAGAGCTCCTCCGATGTGCTGGCCATCTCCTCGCTGGCCGAGGCGTTCTGCTGGATGACCTGGTCGAGCTGCTGAATCGCCTGATTGATCTGTTCGGCACCAACATCCTGCTCTTTGCTGGCGGCGGAAATTTCCTGCACCAGTTCAGCCGTTTTCTGGATGTCGGGGACCAGGTCTTTGAGCATTTTCCCCGCTTTTTCAGCAATTTGGACACTGCTTTCCGACAGCTCTCCGATTTCGCCGGCCGCAACCTGGCTGCGCTCGGCCAACTTGCGTACTTCAGCAGCCACCACGGCGAATCCTTTACCGGCATCGCCGGCACGGGCAGCTTCGATGGCGGCGTTGAGAGCGAGCAAGTTGGTCTGGCGCGCGATCTCCTCGATGATGGAGATCTTGTCTGCGATCTGCTTCATGGCATCCACCGTCTCTTCAACGGCCTTGCCGCCCTCCTGCGCGTTGTGGGCTGATTGACTTGCAATCTTGTCCGTCTGCGCTGAATTGTCGGCATTTTGGCGGATGTTGGCCGCCATCTGCTCCATGGAACTGGACGCCTCCTCTGCAGCGGCCGCCTGTTCGGTGGCGCCTTGAGACATTTCCTCCGAGGTGGCCGAAAGCTGTTGACTGCCGGCTGCGACGTTGTCTGAGGCGCTTCGTACGTCGGTGACGACTTCGCGTAATTTCTCCGTCATCATTTTCATGGCGGCATGAACGCCAGTTTCTTTTTTCCGGCTTTGCTCGAAGTGGATATCCAGATCGCCTGCTGAAATTTTATCAGCAATTTCAGCCACTACTGCCGGTTCTGCGCCAAGTTGCCGCATAAGTCCGCGCACAATCAGCACACTGACAATAGCGCCCAGCAGCAGCCCGATGGAGGTAAACCCGACCAGCAGATTCCTCGCTGAGGCATAGTTGGCATCGCTGGCGGCCTTGTCGGCCACCATATCGCTTTCATTTTTAGCCACGATCTGAGCAATGATCTCGGTGGCTGCGTCATTGGCCTGGCGACCCCTGCCGGTAGAGAGCTCAAAAGCCCGGGTGTTGGTGTTCTGGCGGGTCAGTTCCTGCACCTGCCTGCTTAGGCCGAGATAGTTCTGGTAGGATGTTTTGAATTGAGCAATCTGCTGTTTTTCCGCAGCACTGGAGAGCCCTTCAAGTTCCGTCAGTCGCGCGTCCAGGTCGGCCTGCACCGCTTCAATGCCTCTGGCGTACTCTTCCATTTCCTGCTGGTTTCTGGCAAGAATCATGTTTTTCTCGCCGCGCTGAAGCTCGACCAGGTTGCGGTTGATGCGGGCGGCCACTTTGATTTTCTGTGCTTCTTGCCTGAGCGCATCGGCGCTTTTCGCCTCTTCGAGACGCAAGTCTCCGCTGGCGACAATGCGTGCCATGGCGGCCGCCGCCTCGTCGTAGGCCTGCCGGGCCTGGCCGGTCGAGATCTCGCGCGCTCGGACATTGGAATTCTCCCGGGCCAGATCGCGTACCTGCCGGTTGATGTCGAGATACTGCTGCCAGGCCTGCTGGAATTTCTCCAGCTGAGCGCGCCCCTCGCTGTCGGCCAGTTTCTCAAGCTGCTCCATGCGCTGCTGGAGGTTTTTCTGGTTCTGTTCGGCAAAGTTCGCAAAGCGGTCCATCTCCTCCTGGGTCTCCGCCAGGATGATGTTTTTTTCCTCGCGCGAGATGGCCAGCACATCCTGATTGATGCGTGCGGCCAGCTTAACCTTCTCGGCGGAACTGTCGACAAGACCGCCGATGCGCTCATTCATGCCGCCCAGTTTTCCGATGGCAAGGATCGAAGCGATCAGCAGTAGAATGATCAGAAGAAAAAAACCGCAGAAAAGTTGAGCTTTGATCGTCAGTTTCATGTCAGATCCCCTCCAGAATCATGAGTTTGTGTGCGCACGTTGTTAACCTCACCGTCATAGCCACCTCCTTGTTGAAAACGGTTGCGGAAGAACTGCTTCTCTTCAGGCGTGATGCCTTCAAGCATCTCCATGAGCGAATCGGGATTGCCTTTGAGTTTCTGCGGGTCGACAAAGCGCCCGACACTGTTTTTGCGAACCAGTTGGCGCGGCGTGGAGAATTCGATGATGGGCAAATCATCGGTGTTGATGGCCAGTGAACGGACCGGATTCTGGTAAAGAAAGGAGAGCAGGTCCTTCTCTCCCATCAGGTAAAGGGAGAACGGCAGGCTCATGGGATCGATGCCGACACGCGTCAGATCGTCAAGCACCGGTTTGTGCGCCAATCGCTCATAAAGCCCGTCGAGGTCGATGCGCAGCGCTTCACCCTTCTGGGCCAGAAAGATCAGATCGCCCACCGAACCACTGGTCCAGACCGTCAGGTGGGGAAAGACCGAACGCAGCGTGTGGATAATCACCTTGAGGTCATGCTCGCTGGTGAGATAAGCCGGCACCCACTGTAGGAAAAGACCTTCGGGTTTAAGGTGCTCTTTGACGAGCTGATACCACTGCTGAGAGAATAGCCCCGCCTCCCCCTTGATCCAGGGGTTGGAGGGCTGCGAGATGATGGTGTCGTAGCGCTCCTCCTCGGTCAGCAGGAAATTGCGGGCATCGCGGGGAATGACCCGCAGGCGCGGGTCGGCGAGCGCATCATGATTGGCCTCGCGGAAAAAAGCGGCCGCCTCCACCACGGAAGGCGAGATCTCGGCGCAGTCAACCACACGTACATCGTGAGTCAGGACCGAGCCGGCGGTGACGCCGCTGCCGAGACCGACGATCAGAGCCTTATCCACTTCACCGTGAAGCAGAAGAGGCAACTGCGCAATCATCACCTGAGTGCGCATATCGCTTTTGAGGCCGGTGCTCGCGTCCGTTTTGCCGTCGATGGTCAGAAAGCGCACCCCGTCCTGGCGCTCCATAACCCCGACGGTGGCCGCTACGCCTGCGTTGTAGTAGAGCAGGTCGTATTGCTTCATGGCCAGTTCCCAGATATCCCAGCTGCCAAGATCGGGGATCTTCTCATCTTCCTCAGCTGTTTGGCGGTAACGCTGTTCCATATCCTCGTAGCGCGAGGCGTAGAGATACACTCCACTGTTGAGGACCCGCGGAGCCCAGGGCTCGATCAGCACGCCGACCGAAATCAGGACGATTAAAGTCAGGGTTGCGGTGGCCAGGCTTTGCCTGATTCTCGCGGCTTGAAGCGAGGCCAGCCAGGGGGCGGTTGCCGCCAGCAGGTTGCCCAGAACCCCCAACAGGATGGTGTTCTGAAGCCCCACCAGCGGAATCAGCACCAGCCCCGCTGACGCCGCTCCCAGCACCGCTCCCAGGGTGTTGACGCCGTAGGCCTTGCCCAACCTTTCTCCCAATTGCCCCATGTCGTCGACCAGCAGATCGGCGATGGCGGGAAATGTAGCGCCCAGAGCCAGGGTCGGCGGCAGCATCACCAGGGCGGAGAGGCCGAAACGTACCCACTGCAGATCGGCCCAGGTGGTGATAAAGCTGCCGTGCAGTGAGAGAAACAGCACCGGCAGCTTCTCAAACAGCGGCAGGCTCAAAAGGGCCGTAGCGGCGGCGATCAGCTGCAAAATGATGAAAAGGCGGGTCTTGTCGGCCCGCCCCGGCAGGACGCCGTAGAGTGCACTGCCGAGCGCAATGCCGGTGAGAAAGGTCGCCAGCATGGTGGTGAAGGCGAAAGTGGTATTGCCCAGAATCATGCTCAGCGTGCGTGACCAGGCCACCTCGTAGCACATGGCCGCCGCCCCGGAGAAGCCGAAGGCGACGATGACGACCTTCTGAAAAGGCCTCATCGCGCAAGAGGTTGAAGCGTCGCAGCGGCCTGCTGTCACAAGCGGTGTGGACATCTGCCCCGTACGCTGATGGCACAGCCACAGCCCCCCAGCGGCAATTGCGTTTAATGCGACTGCCGCCAGGGTGGTGCGAAAAATACCCAGCGACGGCAGCAGAAAATAGCCGGCGGCAACGGTGCCCGCAATGGCGCCCAGGGTGTTGGCGCAGTAAAGCCAGGAGAGTCTCAGTGACAGGGAGGATCTCTGCCTGATCAGGTAGCGGCTCAGAATCGGCAGGGTGGCGCCCATAAAGGTGGTGGGCAGAACCAGCAGCGCAAAGGCCAGCGAGAGTTTGAAGACCTGAAAGGCGAGAGGACCCGGCGAAAACGATTGATAGAGCTGGACATAGAGTTTTTCCCCTTGAGCGAGCAGAAGAGGAAAAAGTAGGGCATAGCCCCCGATAGCGATCTCCAGCGCCACGTAGGCCGAAACCAACCGGGGCGCGCTCCAACTGTCGGCTCTGCGACCCAGGAGCCAGGCACCCAGACCCAGCCCCGCCATGAAGGCACCCAGCACAATTGAGATGGCGTAGCTTGAAGCTCCCAGCACCGTGGTCAGTTGCCTGACCCAGACCACCTCGTAGATCAGGCCCGCGGCTCCCGACAGACCGAAAATGATGAGTAGTGAAAAAAGAGCAGCTTTTGAATTAGACGTTTTTTTAAGCAAATTCCCTCCTGTTGGACCAAATTGTTCCATGACGTTTCAATTGCCGGAATTTGGAAGATTGGCTTGCGGAAGAGAATCCTCTCTGTCATTCCCTTTCGCTAACATGGTCAATCCCTCCCTGTCAGAAATAATCAATTTTCGACGAATTGAACGAATCAAACCTTGCTTTTGAAAGGCACTCATTTGACGGATGGTCGTTTCGATAGCCATACAGGCAGCTTCGGAAATATCCTTACGCGAGAGAGGAAGTTCGATTTCAATTCCCTTTGGTGTTTCTTTACCGAAATCCTTCCCTAGGCGAAGCAGTACTGCTGCCAGTCTCTGCCTTGTTAGTGCATCATCGTTTCTG
>NPID01003551.1_pt1 | contig 37057 bp, 30 predicted proteins | sample 8637491 | NCBI WGS metagenome assembly NPID01 (sample SAMN07420843, study PRJNA396082) | bioreactor metagenome | isolation source: sample BA6 brine-fed electro-methanogenic bioreactor BA | place: Japan: Kochi | collected 2016-06-14 | reverse complement strand
CAGGATACCATCGCAGTTCCGTCAGGAACAAGATCCAGGTAAAAGAACAGATCAATAAAAAAAACAATCGCAGTTCCGTCAGGAACAAGATCCAGGTAAACATGCCAAACACCTACACACAAATCCACATCCATGTCGTCTTCTGCGTGCAGAACCGGCAATCTCTGATACAGATAGCCTGGGAAACAGAACTATACAAGTACATCACGGGCATCGCACAAAGAAACGGACACAAAATGCTTGCAATCAATGGCATGCCCGACCATATGCACATGCTGATCGGACTACGGCCATACCAGTCTTTATCAAAACTCCTGCAGGAGATTAAATGTTGCTCCGCCCGATGGATCAATGAAAAAAAACTTGTCGAAGGAAAGTTCCACTGGCAAAAGGGCTTCGGGGCCTTTTCATATAAAAAGGCAGACGTTGCGATGATCATCAATTATATACGTAACCAGAAAGAGCATCATTACCGGAAAACCTTCAGGGAAGAATACATAGAATTCCTAGAAGAATTCAGCATTGATTATGACGAGCGGTTTATATTTAAAGAAATAGTGTAAGATCGACTACCGCCATAGCAAAGCAGAGCAGACCCGGCTTGTTTTTTACTGCCTTTACGAATTCACATACCTGCTGATCACCAGGCGCTGGATCTCGGAGGTTCCTTCGCCAATCTGCAGCAGGCGCTGGTCGCGGTAGTGGCGTTCGATATCATAATCTTTCATCAGGCCATAGCCACCGTGGATCTGCACGGCCTCATCGGCCACCTCCTTGGCGATCTCTGAACAATATAGTTTGGCCATGGCCGATTCCTTACCGAAGGGCTTTCCGGCATCTTTCAGCCAGCAGGCCTTATACAGCAGGTTCCTCGCCAGTTCGATCTTCAGGGCCATGTCGGCCAGCTTGAAGGCGTTCACCTGGAAATGGTTCACCGGCTTGCCGAACTGCTTGCGCTCGTTGCCGTAATCGCGGGCCAGTTCGAATGCTCCCTGCGCCAGGCCAAGGCCCATGGCGGCAATGGATAATCGCCCGTTGTCGAGGGTGCTGAGCATGATCTTTGATCCCTGCCCCACTTCCCCGAGCAGGTTCTCCTTCGGAACTCTGCAATCGTCGAAATACAGCTCCGCAGTGTCGGAAGCCCGCCACATCATCTTGCCGTGCATGGAAACGGTTTTGAACCCGGGTGTACCCTTGTCCACCAGCAGGGTGGTAAAGATCTTCCTGCCGTTCTCTTCCCCGCTCACGGCCTGCACCGAGCTCCCGATGCTGATATCGGCCGCGCCATTGGTAATGAAGATCTTGGATCCGTCGATCACCCATTCATCCCCGTCGAGTTTTGCCGTGGTCCTGGAACCGCGCGAATCCGATCCGGCATTGGGCTCCGTCAGGCCAAAGCCCCAGAGGGCCTTGCCGGTACAGAGCTGCGGCAGGTATTTCATTTTCTGTTCCTCAGTACCATAATAATACAGGGGGCCAATGCCCAGGGAATTATGGGCAGCCAGGGTGGCCGCCTGTGATCCGTCGATGCGGGCCAGTTCCTCCACCGCAATGATGTAGGACAGGGTATCCAGCCCCTGTCCGCCGTATTTCTCCGGGAGGTACATGCCAAAAAGGCCCAATTCCCCCATTTTGGCGGTGATGTCGTAGGAAAATTCCGCTTTTTCGTCCAGTTCCTGTGCCACAGGCTTAATCTCACGTTCCGCAAAATCGCGGACCGTGTCGCGGATCATTTGCTGCTCTTCGCTTAGTTCAAAGTTCATTCTTTTGGTTTTGGGTTTACAAATTATTCCGGTAACCGGGTCTATTCTTCCTCTGCTTCCGCTTCCAGCTCCACCAGGGGAGTGTTCACCTCCACCATCTCGTTCATGCTCACCAGGATCTTCTTCACCTTTGCATCGCGCTTGGAGGTGATATTGTTCTCCATCTTCATGGCATCGATCACAATGGCAATGTCGCCCTTCTTAATAGCTTTGCCTTCCTTTACATTGATCTTGAACACCTTGCCCGGAATAGGAGAAACAATGAACTTGCTGTGGTCCAGGGTATCGCTGCCTGCACCGGAGGCGAGATCTGTTTCGAGCAGGTCGTTGCGGTGCATGAGGAATTCACTCCCGTTAATGCTCACTTTGGCCATATCATCCTCCCCGGCAGAGATCTGGGCAAAATAGTTATCATCATCCAGCTTGAAATCCACTTCTGCGCCTTCCTGGTAGATATGCTCCGCCATCAGTTTCTTCCGCCCGATGCGGAACTCCCATATCCCATCCTGGTCCTGCTTCACGGGGATTTCCATCACTTTATCGCCCATGTTCAGGTCGATCTTTTGCTCATTCCTCCAATAGCCGATGGAATTCCACACATCGATGCTTTTGGGTTTGTACTCATTCACCTTCTTTTCGGTGTTCAGGGTGTAGAGCAGGTAGGCGGCAATGGCCACATCCTGCTTCACCTCATCTTTAATGTATGAATCCCTGTTCGGTGCTTGTTTTACATTCACGGCTACACTTGTTTTGGTTGCTGATTTTTCTGCTTTCAATTTTTCCAGCTCCGCCTCGAAGCGCTGCTTGGCGGCTCCCGATTTATAATCGCGGTACTGGTCTTCGTGCATGGCAAACTCAAAGAGTTCTTCATCGTCCTCACCGGTCTCCCAGCCCAGTTCTTTCATTTCGCTGCGGTATTTATCGAGGGCATCGGGATAGAAATCCTGGGGCACGCCTTCGTAGAATTCGCGTCCCTGGGCTTTTGCCAGCTCAATGATCTCGGGGGCCAGCGGTCCGGGTAATTTGCCTGCCTTGCCCAGTACCATGTTCCACGAATTATCGTCCATCATCGAATAGCGTTCCTCCCCCTTGGCCATCTGCATCACGTTGAGCAGGGCAATGTTCTTCACGTACTGGCTATAAGGTGTTACCAGGGGCGGATAACCCAGCTTCGGCCAAACGTATTCCACTTCTTCAAACAGCTTAATGAGCAGCTCGTCTTCGGTAAGTTCCGGCTGACCGGCCGATTTCAGGGAGAAATTGATGCTGTCGTGCACCCCTTTGAGGTCGGCCATGAGGCTGCCCATCATCCCCCCGGGGAGCCCTGAATCGATCATGAGCGACGACATATATTTATTCCTGGGGTTGATCCAGTAACCGAGAAAATCATCGATGAATTCCTGGGTGAGGGCACGGGCCTCCATGTAGGCATTCATGTTGATGTCGGGGACCTCGAAACCTGCATCGTATAGCATGTCGCGAATGGTGATCACATCCGGGTGGACCATTCCCCAGGAGAGGGGTTCCATGGCCACATCCACGATATCGGCGCCCGCTTTGGCCACCTCCAGCATGGAGGCCACCGAAAACCCGGGACCGGAATGCCCGTGATACTGCACCAGCAAGTTGGGGTATTTCGTTTTTATGGCATGGGTGAGCTTCCCGAGCATCACCGGGCGGCCGATCCCCGCCATATCCTTCAGGCAGATCTCATCACAGCCGTATTCTGCCACCTTATCGACTACCTTCATGTAGTAATCGACCGTATGGAGTTTGGAGTGGGTGATGCAGAGGGCCGCCTGGGAGACCATGCCTGCTTCCTTTGCAAATTTCACTGAAAGCTCGAGGTTGCGGTGGTCGTTCAGCCCGCAGAAGGAACGGGCAATGTCGGTGCCCTGGGCCTTCTTCACTTTGTACATCAGCTGCCGTACATCCCGGGGTACCGGGAACATGCGGATCCCGTTCAGGGCCCTTTCCAGCATATGCGTTTGTATGCCTGCATCATTGAAAGGCTGGGTCCATTCACGCACCGCCCTGTTCGGGTTTTCGCCGTAGAGGAGGTTCACCTGTTCGAAAGCCCCGCCATTGGTTTCTACGCGGGCAAAGCATCCCATGTCGATGATCACGGGGGCGATGCGGGTGAGCTGGTCGACGCGGGGCTGGTATTTCCCCGACGACTGCCACATGTCGCGGTAGATGAGGCTGAATTTTATCGGTCTCTTTTTTGCCATATCCTGTTTCCTGTTTTTCTGTTCCTATTCATTCCATTTTGGCTTGCGTTTCTCGAGGAAGGAGGCCATGCCTTCCTGTCCCTCTTCAGAAGCACGCAGTTCGGCGATCAGCTTCGCCGTATAGTCGATGGAATCTTCAAAGTTGTACTTGTTATATAAGTTGTATATGAGTTCTTTTGTTGCGCCCATGGCATTGGGCCCGCTGCTCATGAGCATCTTGTGGGTAAAGGCCAGTTGTTCGTCCAGGGCCTCTTCTGTTTCGAAGGATTTGTTTACCAGGCCGAATTTTTCTGCTTCCTGGCCCAGGAATCTTCTTCCGGTGATCATCAGGTCGCGGGCGCCGTATTCCCCGATGCGTTTGCATACATATGGGGAGATGGTGGCCGGGGCGATGCCGAGCTTCACCTCCGCAAAGGCAAATTTTGTATCGTCCATGCAATACACCATGTCGCAGGCAGCCAGCAGGCCGTTGGCCCCGCCAATGGCAGCACCGTGAACAACGGCAAGCGTTGGCTTCTTGCAGGTATAGATGGCATTGAAGCATTTAGCAAGCTTCAGCCCATCCTGGTAGTTTTCCTCAAATCCGAATTCGGCGATGCCTTTCATATAGTTGAGGTCGGCGCCGGCACAGAACGATTTCCCGCGCCCGCGGAGGATCACATAACGCACATCCTCCATGTCGTTGACTTTCTCAAAGGCATCCACGATCTCACCGATCATCTCAGCACTCATAGCATTGTGCACTTCAGGGCGGTTGAGCCAGATTATGCCTGCATTTCCGGATTTTTCAAATTCAATGTTATTATATCCAATCATAAGGATTTATTGTTTAACAATTTTACCTGATTTAGTATAATGATTATCAAGTATAAGTTGATAATGATATATTCCCGCCGGGAATTTTGAAATATCAACTTTAATGATGGACGTATTATCAGTAAAGGGAATCTTCTCAACACTATAATACAATTTACCAAGTGAGTTATAAATGCGAAGTTCACTTATTTGATCTGCATCTGCTAAAACCTCTATATTTATGCATTTTGAGCCAGGGTTCGGATAGACTTTTACTGAGCCATATTCATCATCATCAATAATTGGAAATCCGTTTGTTCCATTTTCTAGACCCTGGAAAATGAGATCAATATTATTCTTTGTTGCAGCATAATCAGTGATTTGAGTATATCCAACATGGTTTGCAGCTTTATACCTTATGTTTTGTCCCTGAAATGAATAATCTTCTCCATCAGCATATATAACAAAAACATTGTCATCATTATATTCAAAGTCTATAACTAAGGTTTCCCAAATTAAATAGGTGTCATTCCAAAATTCATCCCAGGTGGTTTTATCACTATTGGATATCCAACTTCCACTTTCATTGGCATCTGAACCAGCACTTTCACCTGTAATTATTACGGCATACCTTTCCTGACTACAAAGTAGATGTGCATTAAATAATAATGCAACTAGCAGAAAGATTCTCACACTGGTTATCATTTAATTCAGGTTTATTATTTATTAAAATAAATTAATCAATTGTATTGAACGAGTGATAACTATCTTACCAACGTGTAATCTGCATAAATACATACCGCTATTAATCTTACTAATATTATCATTTTTACAATCCCATATATAATGGTAACTTCCTGCATCCAATTTACAGTTTTCGAGTTGTACTACAAATTCACCATTTAAACTAAAAATGTAAAGATTTACATCATAACTTTTTTTTAATTCGAATTCAATATTTACAATTTCATTTGCAGGATTTGGGAACAAATTGAGCTTTAGCGTATTATATCCATCAATGTCCTTTAAATCAGTCTGTATATCAAGGTTTGTCATATAAATAATCGACTCAAGATTCTCCTCAGAAACATCCACAGTTTTATCAAAAACTAAGTATAATTTAACATCATTCTGTAAAAGTTCAGGTCGTGCAATTAATATTTCTGAGGAATCTACAAGTATACTTGACCAATCCCCGGAGACTTTGCTATGATGTACAAGTTGCCATCCAACTGGGAGCTTTTCGCGGTCGACAATATGAACATCATTATTCTTATCAATGGAAATTTGTTGTTCCCATGGATCTTCGACAACCATCTCTATTTCGGACCAATTTGTACCGTCATAAAAACGATAAAACGTATAATCATTTTCAGGCAGTGGAACTTGATCTCGTTCACGCCAAGTTAAGTGTGGGTATCCGAAATAGTCAACATCAATATCTTGATCAACCTCAATAAAGTTTGATGTAATAATTTCAGGGCTTGCCCATAAATTCTCTGCCTTATTATAATAGTAGTATGATAATTTTATCTTATCCGGAGATGTTGTCCAATAACCACCACTACAATGCAAATTATTCAAAGAATCAAATGAAAGGCTAGTTATAAGGTTTTGGGGATCGTATGGAGATTGGGGTTCACTCCAAGTATTATTTTCATAATGCTTATAATAAGTTTTAGAATTGTGGTACCAAAAAACATACAAGCGATCCTCATTATCAATTATTAAGTTATTATAACTCGATCCATACATATCAATTGACACTAGTTCTGGATTCCCCCAAACCCCATCAATTTTTCTGATTATATAAACCATCACTTGAGAAGGGTCCTCAGATTTGTGATCATATGTTACATACAAATTATTATCTGAATCACAGCCTATATGAGGCTGAGACATCCATAGAGAATTGTTTTGTAAAACATCTACAGCCTCACTCCAACTAATTCCTCCATCATAAGAGACAGAATAGAAAATCTTCCAAAAGTTATTTGCAACTTTGTAATTCCAAACAACATGGATTTTATTATCATTGTCTATGATAAAATCAGGATCCATATTATAACCAGAAATGGAAGAAACTGCAACTGGTACACTCCATTGTTGAGCGATTAATGAACAATGTATAGCTAAAAACAAGATCAATATTGGAAATCTCCAATTCATCCGAATTAATTTTTTACTTACATCCTGAACACCCCAAACTTCTGATCCGGGAATGGGTTGTTGAGCGACATGGCGATGCCCATGCCGATCACCTTGCGCGTATCGACCGGATCGAGGATGCCGTCGTCCCACAGCCTGGAAGTGCTGTAATAAGCTGATCCTTCTTTATCGTATTTCGCTTCAATGCTATTACGCATCTTGTCGATCTCTTCCTGCGGCATCTCCTGTCCTTTGGCAGCATACTGGTCTTTCTTCACGGTCACCAGCACATTGGCCGCCTGCTGCCCGCCCATGACTGAGATCTTGGCATTGGGCCACATGAAGAGCAGGCGCGGGTCGTAGGCCCGTCCGGCCATGCCGTAGTTTCCGGCACCGAATGATCCCCCGAAAAGGATGGTGAACTTGGGCACGTTGGCATTGGCTACGGCGTGCACCATCTTGGCCCCGTCCTTGGCGATACCACGATGTTCAAAATCTTTACCTACAATAAATCCTGTGATATTCTGCAGGAACACCAGAGGAATCTTACGTGATGTACATAATTCTATAAAGTGAGTTGCCTTTACAGCAGACTCAGGCATCAGCACCCCATTGTTTGCGAGTATCCCCACCGGGTAGCCCATGATGCGGGCAAAACCGGTGATAATGGTGGGGGCATAGTTTTCCTTGAACTCATGGAAAAGGCTGCCGTCCACGACACGGGCGATCACCTCCCGGGAATCCACCGCCTTCTTGAAATCGACCGGGGCGATGCCGTACAGTTCTTCAGGATCGTAGGCCGGATCTTCGGGTGCGACCACATCAAGGACCTGCTTTTTGTTCTCGTCCATGGATTCGAAGATGTTGCGGCAGATCTGCAGGGCATGGGTATCGTTTTCCGCCAGGTGGTCGGCTACGCCGGATATGCGGGTATGAACGTCGCCTCCGCCCAGTTCCTCGGCAGTGACCACTTCGCCCGTGGCAGCCTTTACCAGTGGCGGGCCGCCCAGGAAAATGGTTCCCTGGTTCTTCACGATAATGGTCTCGTCGCTCATGGCAGGCACATAAGCCCCGCCAGCCGTGCAGGAGCCCATCACGATGGCGATCTGGGGCACGCCCATGGCCGAAAGCCTGGCCTGGTTGTAGAAGAAGCGCCCGAAATGGTTCTTGTCAGGAAAAACCGTATCCTGTTCAGGGAGGAAGGCTCCGCCGGAGTCAACCATATAAACGGTAGGGAGCTTGTTCTCCATGGCGATCTCCTGGGCACGCAGGTGCTTGCGGATGGTATATTGCATATAGGTACCCCCCTTCACCGTGGCATCGTTGGCGATGATCACCGTTTCACGTCCCTGCACAACACCGATCCCGGTTACGATCCCTGCAGAAGGGAAGCCGTTATCGTACTGGTTGTATGCCGCCAACTGCGACAATTCGAGAAAAGGCGTGTTGGGGTCGATGAGCTTGTTGATCCGCTCGCGGGCCAGTAACTTTCCACGCTCTTTGTGCTTGCGGATGGCATTCTCCGATCCGCCCCGGGTAACGTCTTTAAGAATTCCTTTATAATCGTTGAGCAGTTTCAGAAAGGCTTTCTTGTTTTGCTTAAACTCTTTGGAGTTAACATCGATCTTGGTGTCTAGTTTGAACATCTGAAGGCTGTTGTTTATAAGAAGAAAATATGTACAATTGGATATCGCTCAAAGCAATAGTATGCAATGATAACGAAATTTTTTCTTATTTTAAAATTTAGTTTTGAGCATATATAAAAGCCTTACAGGACAGGGATTACAGCCTATTCTACACAAGCACAGAAGGATACGAAAAGTTCTTTGAATTTTCCGAAATTTTTCTATCTTAGCAGAGAGAAACATATGAAGTTTACTGCATATGCGAATGAACTCTGAAATCTGAACTTTGAAATCTGAAATCAATCCATAATCCATAACCCATAAACCATAATTCAAGAATATGAGCTTCAACTATCCAAAAAAAGTCCGCATAGGCGACATTACCGTCAGGGACGGTTTTCAGCATGAGGAACAATTCATCCCCACAGCCGCCAAGCTATGGGTGCTGGAGCAACTGATACTTGCTGGTTTCAGGAATATTGAATCAACGAATTTCGGGAACCCGAAGGGGATGCCGCAATTTGCCGATGCCGATGAACTGATGATGCAGTTGCATAAAAGCAAAAAGGTGAAAGATAAGCTGGATGATGTGACGGTCACGGCCATCACCATCCGCGAGCGCTCCATCGACCGGGCCATACAGGCAAAAAAAGACGGCTATGGGCCCGACCGCATCCTGGTGATGGTGTCCACCTCCGAGTCGCATCAGAAAAAGAATTCAGGCATCAGCATTGAAGAGTATTTCAAGATGTGTGAGGAGTACATCCCGAAATGTCACGATGCCGGTATTTTGGTAAACGGCACCGTGAGCACCATCTGGGGCTGCCCCATCGAAGGGCCCACCGAGATGTCGAAAGCCATTGAGTTCACCAAGCGCTTCCTCGACATGGGTGCCGATGATATTGAGCACGCTGACCACGACGGATCGGCATCTCCCGACAGGGTATATACCTATTACTCCATGTTGCTGGATGCCATCCCGCAGCCGGAGAAACACATTGCCCATTTCCACACCACCCGGGGCTGGGGACTGGCCAATGTGCTGGCAGCCCTGCAGGCCGGCATGACCAATTATGAGTCGTGCATGGGCGGCATCGGCGGACAGCCGGCCAACTTTGTGGGCGGAGTGCCCGTGGCCGGAACCGGGAGTTATTATTACAAAGATCCCAACATCGTTGGCCTTGTATCCACCGAAGACATGGTGGTGATGATGGACGAAATGGGCATCGACACCGGTCTGGATGTCGACAAGGTGCTGGAGATCGGCCGGATGGTGGAACGCATCTGCGGCAGGCCACTGCGTTCGGAATCCATCAAGAACGGCAGGATACCGAAGGAACTGAGCGGGAGAGACTGGTAAGAGAGTTCCGAGTGCCGAGTGCCGAGTGCCGAGTTCCGAGTGCCGAGTGCCGGGTGCCGGGTGCCAGGTGCCGAGTGCCGAGTGCCGGGTGCCGGCTGCCGGGTGCCGGGTGCCGGGTGCCGGATTGAGGGTACCAAATGACTGTTGGTAAAAAGAAGAAAAAAATATGAGCTTAAAGATCATCGAAACCCCGCGCGACGGGTTCCAGGGCATTGACATGTTCATTCCCACGGCTGTGAAGACGGAATACATCAATCAACTCTTTCAGGCAGGATTTGAAACGGTGGAGGTGGGCAGTTTTGTCTCGCCGAAGGCGATCCCCCAGATGAGAGACACCCCTGAAGTGCTGGCCAACCTCAATCTGGAGGGAACCAAATCGAAAGTGATGGCACTGGTGGCCAATATGAAAGGTGGGCTGGAAGCCATGAGCTACAATATCGTTGACCAGCTCTACTTTCCCTTTGCCCTCTCGGAAACTTTCCAGCGAAAGAATATCAATTCCGACTTCAGGAAATCGAAGATCTTTATCAGGGAATTGCAGAAAGTTTCCCGCGAGCACGAAAAGGAACTGCTGATCGTGATCTCCATGGGTTTTGGCAATCCTTACGGCGATCCCTGGTCGGTAGATATGCTGGTGGATATTGCCGGGTACTTCCGTGAACAGGGCTTCCGCAGTCTTCCCATCGCCGATGTGGTCGGGCTGGCGGGCCCGGACCTCATCCATAAGGTTTACGACACCCTCATCCCCACCTTCCCCGACATGGAATTCGGGATACACCTGCATACGGTTCCCAGCGAGTATTACGATAAAGTGGATGCGGCCTACCAGGCCGGTGTCCGGCGCTTCGATACGGTGCTGGGCGGTATTGGCGGCTGCCCCATGACCGACCGCGAGCTTCTCGGAAACCTAAACACCCTATCTCTGATCGAATACTGCGAAAAGAACGGCATCGATCACGGACTTGATGCAAAATTGCTCAGGGAAGTGGCCGGGAGGTATAGTTTCTAGTTACTGGTTACTGGCTACTGGCCGCTAGTTACTGGTTACTGGCCGCTGGTTACTGGCTAATGGCCGCTGGTTACTGGCTAATGGCTATATTTCACTCAACTTAAAAGTTTCCTTCACCCGCACACCTTTCGGTGTATCTTCGAGGGTACAGCATTCGTTGTAGAGGTCGTGCTCGAAAAAGAGGATGTATTCCCCGGGAACTGCCTCCGCATAAAAACGTTGTTTATCTTCAAGCGTAATCAGGGGTTTGGTATCGTAGGCCATGATCCAGGGCATGGGCACATGGGTGGTGGCGGGCAGGAGATCGGCCATGAAGGCCAGGGTTTGCCCATGATATTGTATGAGGGGAATGATCTGCCCCTCGGTATGCCCGTTGAATATCCTGGCGGTGATGTTGGGAAGGAATTCCCTTTCCTCTTCGATGAGTTTGAGTTTTCCGCTTTCCTCAATGGGAAAAATGTTCTCTTTCAGGAAGGAAGCACTTTCGCGGTGGTTGGGAGCTATGGCCCATTCGTACTGGGCACGGCTCACCCAGTAAGTGGCATTCGGAAAGGCCGGTTCGTAGGCGGTATGATCGTCGTTGTATTTAATGCTTCCCCCGCAATGGTCGAAATGCAGGTGAGTCAGCACCATATCCGTGATATCGGAAGGCTTGAATCCATATTTTCCCAGGGAGGATTCCAGGCTGGCATCCCCGTTCAGGTGATAATGCCTCAGGAAGCTATGATCCTGCTTCTCCCCGATCCCGTTGTCGATCAGCACCAGGCGGTCTTCATCTTCAACCAAAAGACAACGCATGGCCCAGTTGCAAAGGTTGTTCTCGTCGGCTGGATATTGCTTTTGCCAGAGCACTTTGGGCACCACACCAAACATGGCACCCCCGTCTAGTTTCAGGTTTCCGGTTTCAATAGGATACAGGTTCATAAATTTTCAATGTTAAAGATACAGTCCTTTTAACCAGTAAAACTCAGGAAAGTTCATTCAGGGCATAGGCATAGGCCCCGACGGCCACGGCACGCGAGGTTCCCAGGCGGGAGATCCCGACAGCGATCTTTTTTATGGGGTCGTAATTCACGCTCTGGTCACTATAAGGCACTTTGATGGTCTTCGAACTATCTTCGTAAAAGTCTTTGGCACAGGATGCATTCAGGAGATTATAGGCAAACACTTCCATCCTGGGCAATTCCTCCCCGCTGAGCTCGGTAAACGAATAATTCATTTCATCAACGATCTGTTGCAGGAAAAGCGGCCAGGCACCTGAAAGCCCTCCCCCGATCACCACCAGGCTGTCGGTAAGGCTCACAGCATCGGCCAGGCTGTTACCGGCAACTTCCGCCAGTTCACGGAAAGCTTTTCCGGCTGCACAGGCATTTCCCTCCATTTCGCCCATCCCGATCTTAAAGATGCTTTCCGGTTCAGGGCAGGCCTCTGCTGTTATTCCTGCTTCCCGGGTATAAACCCGTTTTATGGCCCTGATCGTCACGCTGTCTTCGGCGGAAGTATCGGGATATAACTTATTGCGCATACGGTTGATCTCAAAAGCGGCCGAATTATCGCCGGTAAAAAGTTCTCCGTTCCGCACCATCCCCCCGCCGAATCCCGTTCCGAAGGTCACCCCGAGCAGGTTCCTGTACTGCCTGCGGCTCCCATTTTCTTTGAGGGTTTTATTCACTTCGGGCAAGAGCCCGGCAATGGCCTCCCCATAAGCAAAAAGGTCGCCATCGTTATTAATGAATACCGGGATCGCAAAGTGATTTTCCAGCATGGCTTTCAGGGGAACTCCCCCCCGGAAGAGGGGCAGGTTTTCCAAATCCCCGATAATGCCGTTCCGGTAATCAGCCGGGCCCGGGAAACAAAAACTGATGGCAGCAGCTTTCTCGCCTGTTGCATCGATGACCGATTCAAACCCATGGATGATCATCCGGAGCATCTCGTCGAGGCTTTCCGCTTTCGCGGGAAAACGGATTTTATCCCCGATCATCTCCCCGCCTTTCACCGCCAGGAAATCAAAATTGGTCCCTCCCGCATCAAGGGAAAGTATTACCCTTTTATCTTGCTTATAGTCCATGGAGTTTTTCTTTGCAAGATACCAAAAAGAATAATGAACAAGGAATCCCGAGTCGGGATCGGGACAAGGAATAATGAATTGGAAAAATGGAAGAGTTTATTTCTCTATTTTCTACCGGGTTTTTCAACAGACCTTCATTTAGTATATTTTTAACTCAAATTATAAATATAATGGCACTTCAGCCACATAATGATTATATTTACCAAGCAAACAACTATCATTATGAAAAAGCCATCCTCCCCTATCCTGGCGTGCCTTATCCTTGTTTTAATAATTGCAAATTGCTATTCACAAGGAGTTACCATAAGCAGTACCGGGGCATCGAATGATCCATCTGCCATTGTTGAAATAATCTGTACCAATCAAGGAATTCTATTGCCCCGGATGACAGAAGCACAGCGGGACGCAATCAAAAGTCCGGCTGAGGGGCTTTTGCTTTATAATTTAACAAGCAAGACATTTAATTTTTTTGATGGAACAAACTGGATTGAAGTACAATCAGATTTTGTATCAGCTACCAGTGGATTAGCCAGCCCGGGAAATGGAGTAGGAATAAATACCACAGGTACACAGCCACACAATTCAGCGATACTTGATGTCGCATCTACAACCAAAGGGGTTTTGCTCCCACGCACAACACCGGCTTCAATTTCAGGCCCTGCTGATGGGTTGATCATATATAATAGTTCAGCAAAAAAACTTTCATATTATAATGGCTTGTCCTGGGACGCTCCCTGTGCAATTTCTGTCACGGGTTCGATATCTGCAGGCAGCACTGATGTTGATGGGATCGCAATAAATACAAACGGGGCCCTGGCTGATCAATCAGCAATACTGGATATTTCATCTACAGACAAAGGTATATTATTGCCCGGCTTAACAAATGCCCAACGAAGTGATCTACTCCCAACTGAAGGCCTCTTAATTTATAATACTGACACAAAACTTCCGGAATACTGGAACGGAAGTGGTTGGTATTCTATGGGGTCAACAAGTGGGAATGGTTTCATTACAGAATGGAGGACTACTGCAGTGAATGAAACTATCACACTTCCCCTAAGCAATGGAAACGGCGCTGCTTTCAACTGTACCGTTTACTGGGGAGATGGCACCAGTTCGGCCATCACTGCATACGATGACCCGGACAGGATACATACTTATAGTGTCGCTGACGATTATCAGGTGGAAATTGTGGGTACCTGTGAAGGCTGGAGTTTTAATGATGGTGGAGATAAACTAAAGATCATTGATATTATAGATTGGGGAAATTCCTGCGCCTTTGACGGTTTTAAGTATTTGGAATATGGCTTTATGGGATGTTCAAACTTAGCTTCACTGGCAACAGGAAGTATCCCTGCAAGTGGTTCGGGCTGTATAAGTTTTATACGTGCATTTCAAGCCAGTCCTATTACTTCAATCCCCGTCGGATTATTTGATAATCACCCTCTGGTTTCAGTAAATGGTTTTCATAGCACATTTGCTTTTTGCAACTCATTAAGCTCTATCCCCTCTGGATTATTTGATAATAATACCCAGGTCTCAACGGATGGGTTTAGTGGAACATTTTATACCTGTACTTCACTAACAAGCCTTCCGGCTGGCTTATTTGATCAAAATACGCTTGTTTCAACGAATGGATTTTTTAATACATTTTGTTTTTGTTCTTCTCTAGCTTCAGTACCTGAGGGGTTATTCAGGTATAATATCCTTGTTTCAGGAAACGGATTCTATCAAACATTTTATGCATGCACTCAGCTCCAACTGAACCGCAATATCTTCTTTGCCGATGGAGAAGAGGACTCAAGGTTTCTTAATACAAGCCTAAGTTTCTATAATTGTTTTCGTAGAAATTTCTATACAGGTGCACTGGGAGAAGCACCTCCGTTATGGACCTGTGATTTTGGTACAGGTTCCGCAACAGGTTCTCGCTGCTATTATGGCGGTGGAAACAGCACAAGCAGTCTAAGCAATTATAACATCATCCCTGCAAGCTGGAAGTGAAGACATATAATTGTTTAAAGGTCAACCAATCCTTCCCTGTACTTATTCTCTATTCCTCTTTTCTCTATTCAAAAAAAGCCTGCACAATTGCTGCGCAGGCTGGTACTTATATGGTGTCCACCTTAGGGCGGATCGTTATTGGGTTCCCTTGCGTGGAATCACTTTCCTGTAAGTAAGGGTTATTCCAAAATCTTTTCCTTCTTTTTCTATCACGATCTTTTCTTCGGTAGATTCCTTCAACTCATAACCCTCAGGCAATGCTACCGATTTGTATCCGGGTCCGTAAACCCAGGGGCCGAACGGGCTGCATTCTACGGTGAAGTAGTTGTCGGGGCCGTTGGCACCGTTGTAGTAAGCACCGCCCGGTTCACCGGCTGCAAGCCAGATCTCGTAATCCACTTCCCAGGCATAGAAAGCATGGGCCTGTCCGTTCCAGAATCGTCCTTCATAATACATGGTATAGTATCCGGGATAGGCAGCATAATACTTTCCGTACTGGAACACGGGCGGAATGGCACCGGTACCGGCGTCAATGTATTCGGGCTGGGCATCGATCCAGGTGATCGCCAGGTAAGCATTGCCGGGATAGCCGTCGCGGCCGTACCAGGGTTCAACATAGCAGGAAGTGATGAACAGTATGATCATCAGCAGGAAAAACCATCGCAGAACGATGTGCAGTCTGCTTCTTTCCTCTTTTATGGCTGGGGTTTGGACATGTGCTTTCATCTTGTCAGGTTTTTAAGATTCTACAATGTTGGGGCCCCGCACATCATAATTCAATTTGCGTGCCAAACTTATATGATGCCAGATGCCAGCGGCCAGAAACCAGAAGTCCCGAAAAACCAGAAATCNNTTGATTTCATAGTTTTTCGTGGATCCTCGATAAGAAAGCAAATCATAGATTTGCGTCTTATCGGGACTAGTAACCAGCAGCCAGCGGCCAGTAACTAAAAATCAAGGGAAAGAGAAAAGTAAAACACCGGCTTATAGATCTGTCCGTCTTCGACGCCCCAGGCCAGGTCGCCCCGCATGAAATACCCCAGTACACGGCTGCGAAGGCCAAAACCAAAACCTCCCACCATGGGATCGCGCTGCTGTTCCACCCGGATAAGGAGGGAGCCGTTATAAATGTATTTGGTATACAGTGAATTCTCACCGGAATAGGGGTTCCAGCTGGTCCAGGCGGTGCCGGCATCCACGAATCCCACAACCTGGAAGTTGTTCAGGAAATCAGACTTGATCGGCCTGTTGTAAAGATACCGGAATACCGGCATCCGAAGCTCGGAATTGATCAGGGCAAAATTATTCCCGTTCCGGATGTTCTGGTGAAATCCACGCATATTCGTGGCCAGGGTCTGGAAGGCATAATTCTGGGTATAGTCGATGGGGGTTTCCTGGTTGAATTTCGGCACCAGCCAATTGTCTGTACCCCCCATATAATAAATCAGCTTATTGTGCCCCAGCGAAGTGGAAGCCGCAAATCGGTTGGCCCAGATAAAATTCCGGTGTATGCGGATATAATGCCTGAAATCAACCCCCAGCACGATCAATTGCTGGTTCCCTTTTTCAATCTGCTGGTAGTACTCACCAAATACCTTATAGCGGGTGCCATCGTATAGATTGAGACCCAGGTTTCTGGTATTATCATAAACCAGTTCTCCCTTCAGTCCACCCCAATTGGTGTACACCGTTTTCTCGCCCAGGCTGATGGCATCAGTCGAAAGCACCACCCTGGCATCATTGCGGTAAGAAGCCGTTCCCCGTACGGCAAAAACAGGGCTGAACGGCCATTTCAATACATAATAGGCTTCATGGGAATGATTGCGGATGATATCATATCCGGTTACATTCTCCACGGTAACCCTGTGCAGTACGATCTCCTTGTCGAGGCGGTGTTTGAGGTTGCTGTAACTGAACAAATATTCATTATTGATCAGGTTTATATTGAGCCTGACCCCGCCCACCAACCGGTAATCTTCCAGCAGGTCGGTCATGCCCACCTTGAACAGGGCATTGAATCCGGGGTTCAGGAAGATGGGAGCACCGCCGCCGGCAAAGGGCTGGTAGGTCATGTTGATAAAATTAAAATCGATCTGGGTCACGAACTCATTCATGGAGTACTCCACGCGGTAGTTCAGTTTCTTGGGCAGCACAAAGGTGCGGGTACTGTCGCCGGTGATCTGCCAGCCCGACTGTGTCTGCTTCCCGATCGGGACAAAAGCCTGCCGTTCGAAAACATAGTTATCGATATCGATCTCCCCGTTCTCCTCAAAAATGCTATCCCCCTGGAAAACATTGAAAAAGCGGGGCTTCTGAGGTTTGAACTCCTCACGGGGGGCTATGAGCTCTTCGGGCTCTTTGCCCTCTTTAAGCGCCGGTCCCTGCAATCGGTCCATATAGGCTGTATTGACCAGTGTTTCGCCCGGAGGCAAGCCACCCGGCGGAATATCTTCCAGGAATATCTTGTACTGGTTGTCGTCGTAGATCACCTGCGACAATTGCCCGGAATAAAGGTTTACATCCTGGAAAAGGATGTTGCGGGTGTAATTTGTAACCGGAACCGATTCGGTAAAATAGCGGTAATGTATGGTGGTATCCACGGCAATAATAGCGCTGTCGAAACGGGCCACATAGCGGTTGTACACCCCGTTTTCATCGCTCAGGTAAGTAAAGCGTCCATCACCGTATTCCATGGGATAGCGTTCATTGGCAAAACGGGTGCTGCTCACCCTCCTGAGCACAGGGCTTTTGGTTTTGTAGTCAAAGGCGAAAAGGTCGTAGTTCAGCGGGATCACCTCCGGAGGATCGGCATTCGGCGGAGGCAGGCTGTCGGAGGTCCTGTTGGAACTGAACAATATCATCCGTTTGTTGATGAAACGGGGCATGAGGTCATCGAAGATATCGTTGGTAAGCTGCTCATGCGAACCGCTGGAAATATTGAAGAGGAAAAGGTCGGACTGCCCCTTCTGCACTGCCGACATCATGAGTTTTCTCCCATCGGGGGAATAGGAAAAATGCTTCACCTTCTCAAAATTGTAGAGGATGATCCTGTTCAGTTCCTTTTCCTTCGTATCATAAAAATACAGGTAAACCTCGCCTTTGCGTTCTACAATGAAGGCCAGCACCTCTCCCATAGGATGCCAGTCGAGCAGGGGGTAGCTGTAATCGGTCTTTTCATCGAGCTTGTATCCGCCCCGGTAAATGCATTTCCGCTTGCCGCTGCGCAGGTCCTTCAGGAAGATCTTGTAGCGGCCCATTTCATTGCTTACATAGGCCATTTTATCGCCCTCAGGGTGGATCACTGCCTGGGAATAAACGAAGCGGGATTTGATCTTTTTCTGCACCACCTCCCCCGGGAGGTAACGCCCGCTTTCATCCGCGCTGTACTTCTGCATATAATAGCGTTTCCAGTCGGCAATGAGGTTTTTGAACGACATCCCGATGACATATAAAAAACCATTTTCCACACTGCGGGTCACCTTGGTCATGTGCACGATATCGGGTACAGCCGAAGCTCCGTGATTATCGGCAATATATTCCCAAAGGGAATGTCCGGCATCCACGGCATCGGTTCCGGTCAGGTGGTTGAACTTATCGTAGCGGCCCGACAGGATACCATCGCGCACCCTGTTGTCGATATCCGAATTCCAGCCTTCCGAAAGCCAGGCCACCAGGCCGTCCTCGTACCAGTCGGGCATGGTGTACAGGGTATTGTTCTTGATCTGGGATCCCAGGCGCTGCCCGAACATCATCTGCTTGAAAATGATGGAGGCGATCCCGGCCCTGATCTGCTGTTCAAAGTGTGTGTGCGAACCATCGAAATACAGGAACACCTTTTTCCCGATAATGTGGGTGATCCCCCCGGTATTGTACTGTTCGTCCTGCATGAGGCCGATGTTGCTCTGCTTGAGGTCGGAAAGATTATTGAAAATGATGAACTGTATTTTATCGTCGAGGGTGGATTCCATCCTCAGTTCCATCTCGGCAATATGATCATGGGCATAGCGTGCCGTGAACTCGGCGAGTTCCTGTCCGTTGCGGTAAAAATACGTATCGAAATCCTCAAAGCTGTAATAGGTCCAGAGAAAATCCTTGTATTGCACCCTGTTCTTTCCGAAAGAGAGCTGTGATCCGTTATAGAATTGCGCCCCGGCTTCGGGCAGGAACATCAGCAACAACACCACAGGCAGCAATACCCGGAAGAGCAGGGAGACAAATATGTGGTGTTTTACCGGCATAAGGAAGTCGCTTTATGCATTCGCTAATTTAGGAATTTTCCCATACCCGGCGCGGGGAGAATTCCAAATATTAATACCTTTGACAGGCCGGTGCATTACATTGAATAACGCACCAGCCTTTTTTTTATTGAATGTGTCACCCTTGAACAAAACACCCCATGATAAAAGTTCACAAATTCATTTTCAATCCTTTCCAGGTCAATACCTACGTCCTATCCGACAGCAGCGGGGAGTGCGTGATCATCGACCCGGGCTGCGCCGATGGTGTGGAATCCCTGCAACTGAAAAACTTCCTGGAGGAAAAAGAACTCAAGCCGGTCAGAAGCCTGCTCACCCATACCCACATCGACCATGTGATCGGCTGCAATGCCGTGGAAGAAATGTTCGGGCTGAAGGCCGAGACCCATCAGGCCGGTCTGGTCCATCTCGATCACTCCACCCAAACAGCGGAAACCTATGGCATGGACCTGGATAAAAATCCTGAAGTTGCCCGCTTTATTGAGGAAGGGGAAAAAATAAGTTTCGGCAATAGCGCGCTGGAGGTGCTTTACACCCCGGGGCATGCCGACGGCAGCATTTGTTTTTACAGCAGGGAGGATGGATTTATAATCGTGGGCGATGTGCTGTTCAGCATGAGCATTGGCCGTACGGATTTCCCGACAGGGGACTATGACCTGCTGCGGAAAAGTATTTTTGAAAAGCTTTTCGTACTGCCGGACGATACGCTGGTATATCCCGGCCACGGCCCCGAAACCAACATCGGTTTTGAAAAGGCGAATAATCCATTCCTTTCTTCGGATACTATGTATTGATTTTATCCGCCAGAGCATGCAGGTCCTGGTCCATCATGCACCTGAAGTGTTTTTTCGGGCATTTCGCGTACCCGATCTTGCTGCAAGGGCGGCAAGCCAGGCCTTCCACTTCGTGGATATATGATCTCCCCTCCCCTTGCGGGAGATAAGGAAACATGCCGAATGCCGGAACCGTATTGCCCCAGAGGGAATGGATCTCCTTGCGGAAAGCGGCGGCAATATGCATCAGGCCGGTATCGTGGGTCACTACCTTATCGGCCAGGCGGATAACGGAAGCCGACTGGTTAATGTTGAACAGGCCACAACTGTTATAAAGATTTCTTCCGCATGCCTGTACAAGGCGTTCGCCTTTTTCCCTGTCGCCGGGGCCACCCAGGAGTACAATCGGTTTTTCGATGAGCTTGCAGAGTTCCGTCATTCTCTCTTCCGGCAGCATTTTGGTGTTATGCATACCCCCGATAACGAAGGCAATGAATCCATCAGCATGGGTGGGGGGAAGATCGGTGAGCTGCAGTTCATCCTCGTCGGGAATAAAATACTCCAGCCCGAGTCCGTCATTCTTCACAGCAAGTTTTTCCACAGCTCCGAAATAGCGGTCGACAATATGCACTTTCGGCAGGCGGTCGATCTTCAGGTTAACCAAGAGCCATTTGCTGGAGTTCAGTTTTTTGAATGTTCCGGAGGGGATCTTCAGGGCTTTTTTTACACGGAGTGAACGGAGGTTTTTGTGCAGGTCGACGATAAAATCAAAATTTTCTTCCCGCAGTTCCCTGAGCAGGGAGGGCATATTATCCTTCAGCAGGTGGATTCCGGAGAGGTGAGGATTGGCGCTGATCACCGGGTAGAATTTTTCCTTGGTCAGGAAATGGATATCAGCCTCGGGCAATTGCTGCTTCAGGCAGCGGATCACTGGAGTGGTAAGCACAACATCGCCGATGGAGCTGAAGCGTATGATGAGGATTTTTTGCAAACTGACATTATTTAGGTATCAAAAGTACGAAAATTGGAGTAAGAATATCTTCAGAACAACTCAACACTCAACACTCAAACTCAACACTCAACACTCAAAACTCAAAACTTAAAACTTATTTCTATTTTTGCCGCATGATCCTGATCGACACCCATACCCATTTATACCTGAATGCCTTCGACGACGACCGTGAAGCCATGGTGGAACGGGCCATTGCCAGCGGGGTGAAGTTCATGTTCCTGCCCAATATCGACCACACTTCGGTGGACAGCATGCATGATCTTTGCCGGCAATTCCCGGAAAACTGCTTCCCGATGATGGGGTTGCATCCCACTTCGGTAAAGGAAAACTTCAGGGAAGAACTGGCCCTGGTGGAGAAAAATCTTGAAGAGAACACCTATTATGCCGTGGGTGAGTGCGGTATCGACCTTTACTGGGATAAAACTTTTTACCGGGAACAGGTGGAAGCCTTTAACCGGCAGATCGACCTGGCCCTGGAATATGACCTCCCGCTGGTGATCCATGCCCGTGAGTCGTTCAAAGAGATCTTCCGGGTTTTGGAAAACCGGGATATTACCGGTCTGAAAGGTATTTTCCATTGCTTTACCGGCACCCTGGAAGATGCCCGAAGGGCCATCGGGCTGGGATTTTTGCTGGGTATCGGCGGGGTGCTGACCTATAAAAAATCGGGGCTGGATGCCGTGGTAGCGGAGCTTGGGCCGGATCAGCTCGTACTGGAAACCGACGCGCCTTTCCTGCCCCCGGTTCCCCACCGGGGAAAACGCAACGAAAGCGCCTATGTGATCCATGTGGCGGACAAGCTGGCAGAGGTCCTCAGCATCCCGGCAGGGGAAGTGGCCGAAATAACGACCCGCAATGCAGCCGGGCTCTTTAACATGAGTATATAATGGAAGAGAAAAGCAACATACTGGTGATCTATACCGGTGGGACCATCGGGATGATCATGGATAAAGACAGCGGCACGCTGAAACCCCTGGAATTTGAGCATCTGTCGAAACAGATCCCTGAGCTGAACGACTGCAGCTATGAAATTGATTATATCTCTTTTGAGCCAACGGTTGACTCCTCGAATATGAACCCGGAACTCTGGGTCAGGCTGGCCAATATCATCGAAAACAATTATGAAAATTACGATGGCTTCGTGGTATTGCACGGATCGGATACCATGTCGTATTCCGCATCGGCTCTCAGCTTTATGCTGGAGAACCTGAACAAGCCCGTGATCTTCACCGGATCACAGCTTCCCCTGGGCGTGAACCGCACCGATGGCAAAGAGAACTTCGTAACCGCCCTGGAAATAGCCGCACACCTGGAAGACGAAACCCCTGTGGTGCCGGAAGTTTGCATTTATTTTGAGAACGAACTTTACCGCGCCAACCGCACCTTTAAATACAATGCCGAGAACTTTGATGCATTCCGCTCGGTTAACTACCCGGTGCTGGCCGAGATCGGGGTATACATTAAATATAATCTGAATGCCATCCACAGGCCCAATTTCAAAAAGCTGAAGGTGCATACCCGGCTCGATACCTCCGTAGCCATCCTCAAGCTTTTCCCGGGTATCCGCAACAATTATGTAAAAGCTATCCTGGGCATGGATGGTCTGAAAGCCGTGGTTTTGGAAACTTATGGCACAGGAAATTCCCATACCGATCCTGAATTTATTGCTTTGCTGGAGGAGGCCATCGGGCGCGGACTGTTCATTTTGAACATCACCCAATGCAAAGGAGGTGCCGTGGAACATGGTAAATACCAGGCCAGTTTACCCCTGGCAGAAGCGGGTGTGGTCAGCGGACACGACATGACCCTGGAGGCTGCCGTGACCAAGCTGATGGTTTTGATGGGCCGGGGATACTCCGGGGAGAAACTCCGGAAGGGAATGCAGGCTTCCATGCGAGGCGAACTCAGCATGTGACATCCTGATTATGTGATACTTGTAAGATATTAATTTTCTGCACGGTTTTTGGTACTATTAGCAAAAAGAGAGTGGCAGACTTAATAATAAATTATGATTGGATTTTGCAGGTTCTATGAATTTTTTATTACTTTAGCTGCCTGATTATTGGATTCGGCTTAGGCCTTGAACGATACAGGAGAGGTGGCCGAGCGGTCTAAGGCGCACGCCTGGAAAGCGTGTATGCGTCGAAAGCGCATCATGGGTTCGAATCCCATTCTCTCCGCCATTTGAAATGTTAGTTGAACAAAATACAAATTAAAATCACCTAAACGTAGAATTAAACAATTATTGGCTATGAAAAAATTAATTGCTTTTCTAACCATCGCAGGGATGTTCATGTTCGCTGCAGCAGTTTTTGCACAGGAAACCACCGAGGAGGTGACCGAACCCGTTGCGGATACTACCGTGGTTGATACCAACGCAGTTGCAACACCAGCAGAAACTCCGATGGAAACGATTGAAGACGAACCCGTTGAAGCAAAAGGCTTTCACCAGGTTCTGAAAGAAAAATTCATTGAGGGTGACGCCATGTTCATGAGCTTTGTATTGCTCGCCCTGATCTTCGGCCTCGCCATCTGTATTGAAAGGATCATTTACCTCAACCTTTCCACCACCAACACCCGCAAGCTCCTCAACAAAGTTGAGAACGCCATTGAAACCGGTGGAGTTGATGCGGCCAAAGACGTTTGCAAAAACACCCGCGGACCTGTTGCCAGCATTTTCTACCAGGGTCTTACCCGTTACGACGATGGCCTTGCTGAAGTTGAAAAATCAATTGTATCCTATGGCAGTGTACTGATGGGACGCCTTGAAAGCGGCCTCTCATGGATCTCACTCTTTATCGCCATTGCCCCGATGCTCGGGTTCATGGGTACGGTAATCGGTATGATCTCCGCTTTTGATAATATTGAAGCTATGGGTGATATCTCTCCCGCGATTGTGGCCGGAGGTATCAAAATGGCGCTGCTGACCACCGTATTCGGTCTGATCGTTGCGATCATCCTGCAGATCTTCTACAACTACATTGTTTCTAAAGTTGACGGCCTTGTTAACGCCATGGAAGACAGCACCATTACATTCATTGACATTCTTGCAAAGAATAAATAAAATATTATCATTATGACTGTTTTAGCATCAAAAATATTGCGTGTATTCCTGGGAATCCTCCTGGCGCTGTCAGCATTATTGGCGATCCTCTTCTACATAGATGTGATCTCTGATGACCTGCTGATCTACTGGGGGTACTTCCTGGTGATCTTTACGGCAGTGATAACCATACTGTTCCCGATCGTATTCCTGATCATGAACCCCAGGAACTCTTTGAAAATATTCATTGCCCTGGCCCTGATGGTTATCATTGGAATCATCGCTTATGCGCTGTCAACAGTCGGGTTTACCGACCTCCAGCTTGAAAAACTGGAAGTTACAGCCAATACAGCACAATATGTTGGCGCCGGATTGATCTTCACTTATGTGCTTGGAGGACTTGCAGTACTCACGATCATCTATGCCAGTATTTCAAAAATCTTTAAATAACCGCAATTATGGCATCCAGAGAAGTACCTGAAATAAATGCCGGGTCAATGGCGGACATCGCGTTCCTGCTGCTGATCTTCTTCCTGGTAACAACTACCATGGACATTGACACAGGGATCACAAGGAAGCTGCCACCACCCGTTGAAAACCCCGATGAGGATATCGATATTAAAGAACGAAATGTTTTTAAAGTACTCGTCAGTAATTCCGACCGCCTCATGGTGGAAGGGGAACTGAGCGATATCAGCACTCTCCGGGAAGACGTGAAAGAGTTTATGCTGAACCCCGCCAATAAAGAAACGCTTCCCGAAAAGGAACTCAAGTTTATTGAGAACCTCGGGGAAGTTGAAGTTTCGAAAGGAGTGGTTTCCCTGAAGAACGACAGGGGGACATCCTACGAAATGTATATACGGGTTCAAAATGAACTCACGGCTGCATTTGCCGAACTCAGGGATGAGCTTTCCGTGCGAATCTATGGTGTGAAATACACCAATCTTGTAAACGAAGATTACGCAGACGCTATTCAAAAAGCCATCCCGATGGCGATCTCCGAAGCTGAACCTGAAAATATAGGAGGAAATTAACATGGCTCGATTTAAACAGAAAAAATCAACCGGCCCGCAAAAGATCAATACCTCGGCCCTGCCCGATATTATCTTTATGCTCCTCTTCTTCTTTATGGTAACCACCACCATGCGTGAGGTTACCCTGATCGTTAAGGTCTCCGTACCCGAAGCGACAGAGGTTCAGAAACTGGAAAAAAAATCCCTTGTAAGCTATATCTATGTCGGTGTTCCAACAAAAACGAAGTTCGGGACTGAATCGCGTATTCAGCTGAACGACGCTTTCGCCACGACCAAAGACATTGCTGAGTTTATTGCCACTGAAAGGGAATCGAAAGATGAAGCCGACCGTAAATTCCTGACCACTTCCATTAAAGCCGATAAGGGTACCCGTATGGGGATCGTTACCGACATTAAACAGGAACTCAGGAAAGTCGGAGCCTTCAAGATCAATTACTCTTCAAGAAAGGTTGCAAAATTGAGCAATTAGATTTTATAGCCGTTGTTTAAGGGAAGTATCATTCATTGGTGCTTCCCTTTTTTTGTGTCTCCAGGTAACGAATCCCCAGGAGAAACAACAGGGTGAGCATGAAACTGCCGGCAATGAAATATGGATTGACTGTATCGCCGAAGGAGTCGGCACTGCTTGCTATTTCCCCCCGGGCAAAAAGCCACCCGGCATAAACCGCAATACCATTATTGAAGAAGTGAACGATCACCGGTACCCAGATGCTGCGCGTCCATACAAAGAGGTAGCCCAGCACAAGCCCCAGGAGGAAGCGCGGCAGAAAACCATAGAACTGCAGGTGCAGCGCACTGAACAATATGGCGGAAATGATCACCGCCAGGTGGATGCTTCCGGTCCAGCGCCGGAAGATCTTCAGCAAAACTCCCCTGAACAGGAATTCCTCCCCCAGGGCAGGCAATACCGCGATCATGAACAGGTTGACCAGCAAGCCCGAAACAGTAGTGGTTGACAGGAATAGTTCCGTCAGTTCTGCAGCCTGTTCCTCGCTTTGCATCATCCAGTTTTCAATGCCCGACATGAACTCAGGCAGTTTCATCATCTCGTTCAGGCCGGCGGTCCAATGCAGGAAAGGCAGGATGACCAGGATCACCATCACCCCCAGGAAACTGCTCCTGAGGGAAGGGCTGATGTTCATTCCCAGGTAAGAAATCGGCCTTTTGCTTACCAGGAAAGCAAAGATCAGGGGGGGGAAAAGGAATAAGCCCAGGGTATTGATCACCTGGAGGTACTTGAGCAGTGGCATCGACGACGGATCAGTGAAAGATACTCCGTCCATCATCTGGCTGATAACATCTGTTCCGAAAAACGCGACGCCCAGGGCCATGCCAAAGACAAGCGTGAACAGGAGGCTGAGCAGCAGTATGAGCAATAAGCTCAGAAACTGCAGGCCGGATGATGTTCGATATAAGAGCGGTTGTGCCATGGTAAACCCGGATCAGCATATGATTTGGCAAAAGTAGTAATTTTGCGGGGACAGGGAAGCCCCTGGTTTTGTCCGGGGCAGGTCCTGATTTGATACAGAAAGATGAATGAGCAGGCATGTTAAGGATCGGGAACATATCATTTGAAGAGTATCCGCTGATACTGGCACCGCTGGAAGACATCACCGACCTTCCGTTTCGTTTGCTGTGCAAAAAAATGGGCGCCGACCTGATGTATACGGAATTCATTTCCTCGGAGGGGCTGATCAGGGATGCCCATAAAAGTGTGGTTAAGCTGAAGCTGATCGACAAAGAACGGCCAATGGGCATACAGATCTTCGGGCACGATATCAACAGCATGATCCGGGCCACGCAAATAGCCGAAGAGGCCAATCCCGACCTCATCGACATTAATTTCGGATGCCCGGTGCGCAAGGTGACCAATAAAGGGGCCGGGGCAGCCATGCTCAAAGATGTTCCCGGGATGATCGGGATCACCCGGGCCGTTGTGAAAGCCACCAGCCTGCCGGTTACGGTAAAGACCCGCCTGGGCTGGGACGAAAACAGCAAAAACATTGTAGAAGTGGCTGAGCAGTTGCAGGATACCGGCATTGCCGCACTCAGCATCCATGGCCGTACCCGTTCTCAATTGTATAGCGGCACCGCCGACTGGAGCCTGATCGGGGAAGTGAAGCAGCACCCGAAAATCACCATTCCCATTATCGGTAACGGCGACATCAGCGGACCGGAAGTTGCCCTGGCCCGGAAAAATGAATACCAGGTCGACGGGCTAATGATCGGCCGGGCTGCCATTGGCTATCCCTGGATCTTCAGGGAGATCAGGCAATACTTACGCGAGGGAAGCATCCCTCCCCCACCGGACATCAGCGAACGCGTTGAGATCAGCAAGGAACACCTGCTTCACTCCGTGGAATTTAAAGGCGAACGCAGGGGCATGTTTGAAATGCGCAAACATTACAGCAACTACTTTAAAGGTTTGCCAAACTTCAAGCCATTCAAGATCAGGTTAATGCAAGAAGAAAAAGTGGAATCGGTGCTGGCGATCCTCGACGAAATTAAAAGCAGCTACTGATCTACGATTTATTTTCGATCAGCGACAGTGAGTCGTCAAACAGATCCATGATCTCCATGCCGGGAGCCAGGTGAACGCCATGGATGCCTACTGAGCGGGCAGCTTCCACATTCTCCTGCAGGTCGTCGATGAAAGCCACCTCAGCCGCTTCAAAACAAGCCTCCTCTAAAACTTTTCTGAAGATCTCCGGATCCGGTTTTCGCACTCCCATGAGGTAGGAATACCAGGCATGGGTAAAAAAGGTGTTGATGCCCGGGTAGTCATAGGCCTCCTGGAAATCCTGGTCGTAAGCCCTCCAATGAATGGAGTTGGTGTTGCTCAGCAGGTAAAGTTTGTATTTCGATTTCAGCTTCGTCATGAACTTTATCCGCTCCCGCGGAATATCCAGCAACATGGAGTTCCAGGTATCATCGATCTCACGATCGCTAAGCGGAAGGCCGCTGGCCGCACGTATGGCCTCCCTGAATTGCTCTTCGGTGAGCGCACCGGTCTCGAAATCGATGTAAACATTCTTTTCCGACAGGATCTTATGGACCCGGTCAATATCCCTGACCCCTTTGTCCAGCATGCTGTTTCTCACGGCCTGGCGGTCGATGTTGATGATGACTTCGCCCAGGTCGAATATGATGTGTTTGATCTTTTTCATGGGAAGTAAATATACAATAAAAGGCATCATCATTATATATCCATTCACATATGCAATAGATATTTGAATCTATTTTGTACCTTTAATTTTCGTTTTCAGAAGGAGGTTAAAATATGGCAGAAAATATGCGAAATGTCAGGCTGGAAAGGCTGATGGAACGGGAAAAAGAGCTGAATTGCCTTTACAGCATCGAAAGCCTGTTGATCGATGATCAGCGAAAGCTTGAATATATATTGCCGGATGTGGTCAGGGAAGTCCCGAAGGGATGGCAGTACACGACGGTCTGTGAGTGCCGGATCACGCTGGAGGACAAGGAATACCAGAGCGATGATTACAGGAAATCTGAATATGTGCAGTCGGCCGACATCATTATCGGGGAACATGTGGCCGGAAAGATCGAAGTGATCTACACCCAGTTGATCCGCATGCACAAGGGAAGCCCTTTTCTGCCAGAGGAACAAAAGTTGCTCAATACCATTGCCGGTTCACTGGGCCGGACGTTGTTCAGGAGAAAACTGAAATCCACTCTGGATTATATGAAGCGGCAGCCAAAAGAAAGCCGCAAGAGCCTGGATGAGGAAAACATCCTCAACCCTGAATCCGACCAGCACTGGAAGTGGCGCTGGGAATTGGTGGAAAAGATCGCGAGCCACCTCGACCTTGAGCGTTTCGGGCTGAAAGGGCTTTACCTTATCGGCAGCACCAAGAATGCCAATGCGGGGCCCGGTTCCGATATCGACCTGATCGCCCACAGTGAGGGGAATGCCGAACAGGATGAGAAGCTCCGCCTCTGGATGGAAGGATGGGGGTATTGCCTGGAAGAGATCAACTACCGGCGGACCGGCTATCGCAGCAGCGATCCGCTCATCGACCTGCATATCATCACCGATGAAGACATCAGGAACAAAGACAGCTATGCCATTATGCTAACAGCCGTTTCTGACCGGGCCCGGCCCATCAAAGTTAAAAACTAAAGCCCGCTCATGCCACTGTGTTTCTTCGCCACCGACCTCCATGGCCATACCGACCGCTATGAAAAGCTTTTCGGACAGATCAGAAATGACAAACCTGCTATGCTTTTCCTGGGTGGCGACCTCCTCCCCCATGGTTTTGGCCTGAAATCGGATTTTGAGGATTTTTTTCATGATTTTCTCCTGAAAGGATTCAGGGAGCTTAAGCTTGAAATGGAGAAATACTACCCAAAGGTGTTTTTGATTTTGGGCAACGATGATCCCCGCATCAACGAAAATGACTTTATCCTGGCAGAGGCAAGCGGGGAATGGCAGTATATGCACCAGAAAAAAGAAAGTTTTTCCGGAATGGATATTTATGGATATGCCTATGTCCCGCCCACCCCTTTCCGATTGAAAGACTGGGAGCGATATGATGTTTCGCGCTATGCAGATCCCGGATGCATGCACCCCCTGGAGGGAGGATTTTCCGTGGAACCCGTGGGGGATATTGAATACCAGACCATACAGGACGACCTGGAAAAACTGGCCGGAGAGAATGAGCTTTCCAGGTCTATCTTTCTCTTCCATTCGCCCCCTTACAATACACATCTCGACCGGGCCGCCCTGGATGGCAAATTGATCGATCATGTTCCGCTGGATGTACACGTGGGCAGTATCGCCATACGGCGTTTTATTGAAGAAAGGCAACCCGCGATCAGCCTGCACGGGCATATTCATGAATCGAGCAGCATAACCGGCCACTGGAAAGAAAAACTGGGGAATACGCTTATGATCAATGCTGCCTGGGCCGGACCGGAACTTTCACTGGTGCGTTTCGACACTGAAACCCCTGAAGAGGCTGAACGCCTGCTGCTCTGATCAATTCAAAGCACGCATTCTATTCCTTTTTTGTCGAGGTATCCGACACAAATATTGCATTGGTCGCAGGGCGAGCGGTGGCCGGGATCCTTCCTGACCTTTTTCAGGAAATCGGGTTCTGCGATGAGGGCCCGCGCCAGGGCGATCATATCGAAGCCAGCATCCATGATCTTTTGTATACCTTCAGCCGATACCACTCCGCCCACATACACCAGCGGCATGCGGGTGCTTTTCCTGACCCGCAATGCCTGTTCAAGGAAGAAATTCTCCGTAAAATCATACTTTTTAATGATGGTACGGCCAAAGAACCTGAGGGCAATCTTCTGCAGGAAATTCTTTTCGGATTCCACCATTTCCTTCAGGGGGATCTCCCCCCGCATAAGATAGAAGGGTGTCCGGCTGGTGGATCCCCCGCTGAGGATCACGGCATCGACGCCCTGGGTATCCAGCATTTGTACCGATTTAATGCATTCGGCCAGGTGAAAGCCATTATGAAAGTCATCGCTGAGGTTGATCTTGACCAGGATGGGAAAATCATCGCCCACTTCGAGCCGCAGGGCATCGAGCACCTGCAACGGAAAACGCATGCGGTTTTCGAGTGCCCCCCCGTAATGGTCTCTCCTTTTGTTAATTGCGGGTGAAAGAAACTGGCTGAGCAGGTAGCCATGTCCCATATGAACCTCCACAGCATCGAAACCTGCTTTTTTCGATACCCTTGCCGCACTGGCAAAATCCTCGATGGTCCGGCGGATATCCTCCATATCCATCGACTTTGCAAACGGCCTTCCTTTCATAATCCCGTATTTGTTCAGGATGCGGGAAGGGCCCAGCGGGCTCCGGCTTTCAAAGCGGGTACTCCGGGTAAAGTAGCCGCAATGGGTTAGTTGAATGGAGATCTTTCCGCCCTGCTCATGCACTGCGGAAGCCAGGCGCTCGAGATATGGGACGGCAGTTTCGTCGATCACCATCTGGTCTTCATGGGTCAGGCCATCCTCATTTACGGCGCCATAGGCCACCGTGGTCAGGGCAACATCGTTCTTCGCCATGGAGGCATGATAATCGAAAAGCCTTTGTTCAGGCACTCCCTCACGACTCATGCCTTCGAAAGTGGCTGACTTTACAAAGCGGTTCTTCAGTTCCAGCTTACGCAATTTTATCGGACTGAAGGCCTTTGATGGTTCCTCCGGATTCATGCATTAAAGATAGTCATAGTTTCGATATGTAAAACAATGTGGATGGCAAATTCATTTTTAAAGGCAAGCATCCTGCCTTAATCCAATGAAAGTTCGCAAAGATGTATGGGTTCTTAATCGGCTTTGATAAACCTGCTGTTGTACAGGTGGCCGGAAGCATCCTGCATGGAGATCACGTACATGCCGGCTTTTAGCCCGGCCACGTTGATGCTGAGTTCCCTGTTATGGTTGATGCGTTGATGGTATTCAATCAGTGATTGCCCGGCAAGGTTCATGATGCAAAGGGAAACAACATCATCCGTCAGTTCTTCTGTATCCACAATCAGGATATCCCTGGCGGGATTGGGATAAACCGGGAGATTGATCTGCTTGCTTTGGTCTTCGATCCCAACGGAGATATTCCCGAAGTTCAGGTCGATGCCGAAGATGATCTGTCCCTGCAAGATGCCACCCAGGGTGGGCAGGGCATCCCCACCGGTTTCGTGAATAAACAATCCCGCAGCATAAGCGGAACCGGCCACCAGTCCGGAGATGTCGATCACATCCTCCGTTTCGGCTTTTGCCAGGAGGTCGTACTTTACAAGCATGGCTCCGGAGCCATCTACGCTGAAGCCCCAGAGGTATTTTCCATCGGCATTATTATCGTCGTAGGCCAGGCCGGTGATATAATCCAGGCTGGCATTGGCCGGCAGGAAGGAATCGAGCATAAAGCCCTGTTTATCGATCTTGTAGAGGCGTGCCGACCATTCTTCGTTGGCCCAGAAAACATCTTCCACAGGATCGTAGGCCATCCCGCGTATCCTGAAGCTGGTATACACGATATCGATCAGTTCCTTGTTATCCATATCGATCACGTAGAAAAATTCCTTGTTCGGACTGCCATAGTAATATTGCCCGTCGTAGGCCATATCCCTGACTTTCCCGACCCCGGGAATCATAAAACGATCCATAATGGTCCCGGTCATATTGTATTTTGCGATGCTGTCGTCGTGCCATTGGGTCACGTAGATGAATTCTCCGTCTGTTTCTACTCCGTATTCACCCATCAGGGCATTAGAAGAAAAGGAAAACAGGACGCTGGAAGAATCCAGAACAATGCTTTCAGGGACATTGGCAGGAGGTGTAACAATTTCAATTTGAGCTCTTTGGGAGATACCCCAGAAGGGAAGTGTACACAGTATTAGCAGGAAAACACCTTTCATGGCTAATCGTATCATTTTGTAGTTTAAGAAATTGGGTACGGCAAATATATGGCAATACCTGAGTATACACAAGGGTATAAATACCCGAATAAAGCAGGTATTTTGATGTTGTGAATATATTAAGGCCTGATAAGTTGATTATCAAGTTTTTGACAAAAATCCCAATATGAGAAAGATATCCACAAGATATACACCATCCGGAAAAATAGAAGCCGGGGATGCTTTGAACCGGTTCCTCCGGCTATGCACTACCCCTGGTAGAAGCCAGGAACAAAAGCCCTTAGCGGGAGATGATGAATTTCCCCCCGGAGGTGAAGTTTGCTCCGCTTATTTTCAGCAAATACACCCCTTCGGGCAGAGATCCGATATTGAGTTTCATGCATTCGTTGTTCATGCTTGTCTGCTCTTCTATCAACACTTGTCCGCTTTGGGAAAAGACCTGCATGTTGACCTCTCCGATAACCGGAGCATGTATGAAAATATGGTCAACGGCCGGATTGGGATACAGGTTCAGGGCCATCGTCCCTGCATTACCTTCTGGCAGTCCAAAATCGGTTTCCACTTCGAGCAGGCAAGCGTACCAGGGCATATCGCGAAATGTTGTAAACTCATGAATAACAGCATAGTCGCTCGTTGAGGGATCAAATTCAAAAACAGTCCCGCAATCATAGGCACCCCCTTTGTTGGTCGTCCCATAGATTTTGCCATTGGAAGCTTTCATCAGTCCAGCCTGCGGATTGCGCCCATCAACAGCCGAATTAAAGTCGTGGACTTTTGTACAGATATTGGATGATACATCGTATACAAACATAGTACCTTCATCATACATGCCTCCTTCGGCGCAGAGCCCGTACAACATATTCTCTTCGTATTCCAGAAGGCTGGCTACCGGGTAGGCACCTTTATTCAGGCCATCGAAATGGACTTTCACAAAAAGGTTTGTCGTTGCAGGATCAAATTCAAAGAGGGTCCCGTAGGTAAACTGCCCCCCCGACTGTGCCGTAGCATAGAGGTATCCGTTGGGGGCTTCCACCGGTGTTCCATTCGGATGATTGCCGTTTGCGGCATCCTGGAAATCTGCCTGTTTTGAATAAACGCTGGTGCTGAGATTGAATTTATAGAGTGCGCCATGCCCGATGGAACCACCCTGCATAGTTAAGCCATAGAGGAAGCCGTCGGAAGCCTGCATGGGCGGACCTGAAGGCACGCGTCCTTCTGAAGGAGTGATCAGGTCTTCCAGTACAGTAACAATATTATTATTGGCATCGAAGCGATAAATGATCCCTGCACCAACAGTACCGCCAAAGGGAGTTGTGCCATAGAAAAATCCATCATTGGCCTGGATCAGTCCGCTGAGTGGATTTCCTCCATAGGTGTATATATCAAAGTCGTAGAGGCTTTCAAAAGTCCGGTTGGCCGGGTTGATGCGATAGATCGTTCCCCCATCGTATTGTCCGCCGTGCCAGGTGGTTCCATAGGCCCATCCATCGTCGGCCAGCATCAGGCTGCTAGCACAATGGGCCCCGTTGTCCGACTGTCCGAAGTCGAAGCATTTGATATAAGCAAGGTTCTCGGTATCGTACTTGAACATCACCCCCATATCATTTTCTCCTCCGGTAAAGGTTTGGCCATATAGCATTCCATCCGGGCCCACGCACAGGCTGCCATAGGGATATCGGCCATAGTCATTGCCGTAGAAGTCGGCCAGTTTGGTAAGCTGGTTGGCGATCTTATCGTAGCGGAAGAGGGTTCCCTCGTTGTTTACACCGCCTTCGGTGGTCATCCCATACAGGAAGCCTTCATATTCCACCAGGCTTCCATTGGCATAAGATCCGTCGGCGCCATCGAAGTTATACCGGACCACGAAAAGGTCGATATCCGTTTCATACTTGAACATCATACCATCGCCGTTCAGGCCACCCGTGCTGGTAAATCCGTAGAGATCGCCGTCGGAGGCTTCAAATAGCCGGCCATAGGGTTTTCCGCCATGGGCGCCGGTATTGAATTCATGCAGCAGGGTGTATATGCCGGTTCCCGGTTCAAAGCTGTAAATGACGCCGTCGCCGGATCCCCCTCCCGCATTGGTCATGCCATACAATAAGCCATTGGAAGCCCTGACCATCCCGTCGACAGGATCACAACCCTGAACCCAGCTAAAGGCATATTCCTGCGACAGGGTTTCGCTATCAATATCGTAGGAAAAGATAGTCCCGTAATTACATCCCGCATCCTCACTTGCAACACCATAAAGTATTCCAGTTGATGCTTCCGTAAGCACCCCAACCGGAACACTTCCGGTAGTTATTGCATCAAAGTCGGCCAGGTATTCAAAACTCCCTGTTTCAGGATCAAATGAAAACAGTTGTCCTTCCTGGTTGGGGCCTCCATTCTGGTTGAAGCCATAGATCAATCCATCGGAGGCCTGCATCAGGTATCCGTCGCCTGCCGAAATCCCGATCCATTGATCCGGATCGAAAAAGTCGTGCATGATATTGAATTGATCTGTTTCCGGATCAAACTCATAGAGAATGCATCCCAACTGTCCGAATCCGCCTTTGGCGATGCCGTAAAGTTTATCATTATCGGCCAGGAGGACCTCATGCCTTGAATTAAAGCCTTCGAACTTCTCAAAGGCGTGGACATCCGACATTTGCATGCCGTCGATATTTATTTCATAGACTAGCCCTGCGCCCGGATCACCGCCGTAAGGCAATGTACCCCAGAGCTTTGGCTGGGCATGGATTTCAGGAAAAATGAACAGCACAATCAATGCTGCGCAGCAGAATCGGAATAAACTTTTCATGGCGATGGTTTTTGGGTTAAGTCAAATATACGAAAAAATGATGCAGGACGCAACCGGATATTAGTACAGAGTATAGAGTATTGAGTACTGAGACTTTGAAAATTGATATTCCCTCCTCCCATCTTCCCTTCATTTCGTCTTTTCGTCTTTTCGTCTCACAGTCAGGTTCAGGGTGCAGGGTGCAGGGCTCAGGGAGTGCCGAGTGCCGGAGACCGGAGACCGGTAAGTCAGATATGAGTATTGAGTAGTGAGTACTGAGACTTNNCCCATCTTCCCTTCATTTCGTCTTTTCGTCTTTTCGTCTTTTCGTCTCACAGTCAGGCTCAAGGTGCGAGGTGCCGGGGAAGTGGATCGGAATTTACACAGGTTCGTCCAGGTCGAGTCCGATGCGTTTGGCGCGTTTTCCCCAGCTTTCGCGGGCGGCTTGCTGGAGGTCTTCGATATTGTCGAGTTCGTCAACGATCTCGAGTCCGAGGATGGTTTCCACGACATCTTCGAGGGTAACGATGCCCGAGGTTCCCCCGTATTCGTCCACCACCAGGGCGATGTGTTCGTTCCGGGAGGTCAGGTTCTGGTAGATCTCCGGGATCGGCAGGTTAACGTATAGCGGAAGTATTTTCCGTGCGATGGAATTCAGGCTGAGTTGCGCCTCCCCTTCCAGCATTTTTTCCAGGAGTTCATCTTTCAGGATGTAGCCGGTGATCTGATCGAGGTTGTCTTTGTATATAGGGATTCTGCTGAAGATGATCCCTGGATTTGCATCATAAAATTCTTTTATGCTCATTTCCCCTTCGGCAGCGAAGATAATGGTGCGGGGGGTCATGATATCCCGTGCCCGGATGCGGTCGAAGCGGGCAATATTCTGGATGATCTTTGATTCCCCTTTATGGAAGACTCCTTCTTTGGCGGCGAGTTCGGCCATGGCAGAAAAGTCGGCGCGGCTCAGCACGCTTTTGCGTTTCTTGATATTGAAAGCCCGGGTAATGAGTTTGCTGATGATCACAAAGGGGTATAGTATGGCGATGAGCACCCTCAGGGTATAGACGGTGAAGGGGGCGAGTTTCGTCCAGAAGTTTGCCCCTATGGTTTTGGGGATGATCTCGGAGAAGATCAGGATAAGGATGGTGAGGATGGCGGAGATAATGGAGAGGTACTCATTTCCCCAGATGATCTGGGCCTGGGCTCCCACTCCTGCCGCCCCGATGGTATGGGCAAAGGTGTTGAGGGTAAGGATAGCGGCCAGGGGTTTATCGATATTATCTTTGTATTCACCGAGCCATCGGGCATAGGTTTTGCCCTGTTGTTTTCCGGTAGTGACAAAGGAAGGGGTGATGCTGAGAATAACGGCTTCCAGCAGTGAGCACAAGAAGGAGATGAGGAGTGCGATAAGCAGGTAAATGATCAGCAGCGCCATAGTTGCAAAGGTAATATTTTGCGATGATAATCAGACTGCCGTGATATTTCCTGCCCCTATGCTGGGGACCAGATGAAACTAAGGGCTGATTTTCATGTCAGTACATCAATGCGGGCTCATGGAAAGCCGATACAAGCATTTGGAAATATTGCAGGGAATTTTGTACCTTTGCATGCCCAATTTCCGGATATACGAATCATACTGTATATTGTAAATTGTAATGACAGAATTGTAAAGCAATATCGGGCCTATAGCTCAGTTGGTTAGAGCAACTGACTCATAATCAGTAGGTCCCAGGTTCAAGTCCTGGTGGGCCCACGAACACCCC